>Ga0209367_1000387_pt1 | contig 41904 bp, 40 predicted proteins | sample WorMetLIZISLAND2_FD_187412 | JGI IMG/M metagenome (GOLD analysis project Ga0209367, IMG submission 187412) | Marine gutless worms symbiont microbial communities from Max Planck institute for Marine Microbiology, Germany - Olavius geniculatus... ...
TCCCCCCCCTCTTTACCCCCCTCAATTTCCCCCAATCGGACTTAGGGCGCCGGGCGAACTCACGTTGGGCTTTGCCCCAAACTTTTAGTTTTTTTTTCTGCTAGGATTGATTTAAGTGTCTTTTTAATTAGTGCTCATTGCTTTTACTGTTTCTGATGTAGTTGCTAAGCAAAATTTTGTTTATATTTAGACAAGTGATGAAAAAGGATGCATACACAGCTTGAATGCTGCAGTAACAAGCATCATTTTCAAGGTAAACGTCAGGATATATTTCGATAAATATTAGCATTGATTATTATCTTATGGCAGAAACAGGAACAAACAGATGTGATATGTGTTACTTCATAATATCATTTTGTTTAATTCTCCTTATATTCGCATGTTGTCAGAGCTATCTTATTGTGTGAGACTGTTGTACTAATTACATTAGAGTTGATGCATAGGTTTATTAGATGCGATATGATTTAGTCTGATCTGCTTCATCTGTGGACTAATACTATTAACCCATAGTAAACTGTGGTAATTATAAGTTCATGTAGGTTCACTGATTGCAGCATAAGACTGCATTTCGGTGGTAAATGTGGTGAATGAAAGTATAACTGTTTTATGTAGCCATGTCTTTGCTATTTGTATCTCAGTAATTACAAAAGGCGTTAGTGTGCATATGTATTTCTAGTTGGTTGTGAACATTGTTGAACCTTAGTTAATTTCCATTGTTTTGCTGTAGCATTTTTTTACCAGGGATTATTCAGAGGTTGAAAGGTTTATTAATATAGCTATGCACTGAGTCTCAAAAATATGTGCCATTTTTACTTTCTGAATAACTCTGTGCAACATTAGTTGATTTTGAGAACTTTCGGCTTGCAACATCACAAAGAAACTTGACAAAAATGACTGTAGTTTTGACCACCTCACCCAATCAGCTGCCACTTCCAAGATTGTAAAGCGCTTCTGTCTCCAAGTCCATCTCATGCAAGAAATGCTATAGCAAGTACCGGACTTTACCTTTATCTTTTTTCAAATACTGTTGCTACACTACCTTGTGAAATTTGGAAGTCGTGGTTTGGCCATTCACAACAATGAATTCATACTGGGTAAAAAAGTAAAAAGTAAAGGTGTCAATTTGTATAGCGCATCTCGCGTACAACGCCTCTAATGCGTTTTTCATCACTAACCCGAGCCGCCAGCCACACGGCCACTACGTGCAGCCTGCAGACACAAGCTAACGCAGTGGCCGACTAGGCAGCCCCAGTCAGCTGTACTAAGGTCCCCACCTTCCGTAACCCATATAAATGAGTTACTACTCATTTTACCGTCACACGGAGGGTAGAAGGCTGGGTAGCACATGCGTTGGCACAGAAATGATTAACTGAATAGCAACAAACGCGAGTAACAGTTATTATCTCTCAGAAAGTCACAGGTGTCATATCACATCATCTGTCTTACAGCATGTGCTCATGAGCTCAAAATGTTTTTTTCCAGCACAAATGCAATCAATGGTCATTGATGCTCACCAACAGCATGTTCAGTAAGGCACGACCCAGAGCGGCTCACTCTCTGTTCGTGCCTCATTTTAGTATGTTGACATACGATTTTGAAATAAATATGATTAATGTTAAATAAGTTGTCAAGTGGTCTGATCTGAAACTATTAATTACGTTGTTGTCAGTTGCTGAGAATGGACAGCCTGTCAGTGTACTGTAACTGTGGTTCGGATTCATACGCTGATCTGCAAAAGTCAGAAATTCTCCAGCGTCTGAAAGATGGTGTTGCTACTACATCACGCAAGCCAAACTACCATTACTGTAATTTTTCTGCATTTAGTTACAGATTGCATCTCTGTTAATGACTATTTAGGGCTCGAGAGTGTTAGTGTTAGTGTTAGTGCTATTTTTCTTATACATGGCCCTGTATAGATGTAATAAAGATAATGAAGAAAATTGTGGAATTCAAGCAAACATTTGATGACAAATATCCTTTTTTTACATGCTAGTTACTTTCCAACTTGGTAGCATGGAAAATTTAGAAATAATCGTCTTTAATATTATTTTATTTTAATTAAATGGAGAATATTTGTAAAGTAGAAGCAGACCTATAGTTAACAATTTTGACTAGTAATATGATTGATTTTTTAGTAAATTTTGTACTGGCTCCGATGAGTTGTATGAGCTGTCAAACCGAGTTTGTTGTTGTTTATTTTGTTGTTCTGATTTTTTATTTTTTGGCAAGTTAGTGAATTGGTGGTTTTCATATTGTTTGCTCAGTGATGGAGCCGTTGGAGTCGGCGGCAAAACTGCATCTTAACATAAAGCCTGAACGTGACAACTTTACCATTCCAAAGATTGTTGCCGATGTTGTTTTCGAAGAAATTGTAATAGCGTTAGGTAAACACCAGGTCTGTGGTTTATTGAACATTTTCTAGTCTAATCTGCTGTTTTCAGCATTACAAGAATGGTTAACATTTGAGCACTAAATGTTTATTTGTGTAGCATATTACTTGGTGTCTCATAAAAAGGCATCTTATTTCTTGTTTTTTTAATGAAACACAGTGTATATTAGCACAGTTCTATGTTGAATTGTTGGTCAAGCATGTGTACGTCATGTAGGGTTATACAATAATTAGTTAATTTTCAATTACTTAGTTGTTTTGTGTATAATGTATCAGCAGGGTTGGCAGACATATATAAGTGTATTTTAGTTAGCATCAGTTATTTGTTTAATGCTTTCGTGCTGTTGGTTGGATGATAGAGAAGTTAACTGAAAAAAGCTCATGGCAGCAGTCTTTGTGGTTCTATTATCGATTAACTTTGGTAAGCAAGGCGTGTTAAAACAAAAAAAAACGAATTCAGTAGTGTCGTCATGCATTTTGTGACTGTTTTTACTTATAAGACTGGGTACTTTTAAGTGGTGACCTACAGTCTCATTACGGTTGTTGTTGATGATGATTATCCATGTCTTGCCACTGAGCTTTGTAATTTGTAAAAATCACACTAAAATGTTACTTAGTAATTTGAATTCTGATATCAGTAGACTGTGTTATATATCATGCCTTAAGATGGGTTTTCAGCTGACCGTGCTTGAGTAATGGTCGAGCTGTTGTCATGATTGTTGTCCGTCTGTCGTTTGTCCGTCTGTCTGTAACGGATGTATTGTGGCTAAATGGTGCGAGATAGGGCCTAGGTTGCTATTGGTCAATAATAGGAAATCACATATTGGCTTTCAAATGACATAAAAAATTGATGACTTTGGGTGACCTTGAAGAGTCATAACTATGATATGTCAATTGTGCGTTATTGTGGCTAAACGGTAAGTTGTAGAGGTCAGCGATGGTATTGTCGGATAGGGTGCTGACAACTTCCTATAGACTCAGTAGTAACCATGTCTCCATCTGCAGCAATGTTTCATGAAAACTTTCAAGCTATAAGTGCCCCTATCTCAGAAACAGTGAGAGATACGGCCAAGGTTACTATTAATCACTAATAGAAAGTAGCACACGCCCTGTCAGATTAGATGGTAATCATTGACCTTGGATGACCTTGAAGGTCACTGAACCAGTACGGTTGGCTATCCTAGCGACAGCTGGGCTTCTTGTTGATCATGCCCACTGGTAACAGACACTTCTGAGAACTTTGTTTAAGTGATGTTTGTTATGAATTTACACATTAATAGATTGCTCTGCTGTCGTGTGCAGTATCAGCTGCTGATGGAGCTCGTTGAGTCAATGGAAAGAATGAAACGTGCCGAACAATATCGCAGACACAGAGTAATTTTGTCAACTCAGCGAAATAGCAACCAATTGTGGTAGGCAATACATTTCGTGTACATAAGTTTTTTATGGGTGTCAGTTTCTACAGTTTTGATTTTTATTTTTGAAAGTTGATTTAGTACTGTGAGTATTGGGCCATATTTAACTCGCACAATTTTTTTGTTGCTTTGAAAGCCTTATGGATTTCGGACGCTATGAATGTTATCAAGTAGATGGAATAGAAAGATGTTAATAAAGTCATAGTCAGCTAGAATAAGGAATTTGAGCTTTTTTGCTTATAATACTTCTAAAATTTCTAGGCTGTGAGAATAATGATCACTGTTAAGAATAAGCATGTTCTTGTTTGAGGCTTGCTGTTATGATTCAGGTGGAAGTTTGCATACACCTGTGTGCTGGAGGAGACTGTGAGAAGACGTCACAAGATGTGGTCATGGCAACATATGAAGGCACATCGTCAGTTGTGCACCCACTACAAAGACTTGTTCAAGATTAAACTGCTCTCCACTAAACATGCACCTGACCTACTGGCGAATATTGAGGTGCTTTAGTGTAGTTGTTAAACTGCTTGTAAGTTGTTCAGTCAGCACCTTTAAGTTGGCCTTGATGTTTTGCCTGTGCATACGTATGTGCATTCATCCATTCAGCCATCACATTTGTCTGTTCACTAAAAATTTTCGATTTGAATGAAATTTGGTATATAGAGGTCTGTGAGTGATACATGATTGTATGCCATATGACCCAAATGCAATCCACGGTCAAGGTCACAAACCTTTAAAATCAAAAAAAAATTAAAGGTTTTTCCCCATATTTACTATAGGGAGCTGACAAGTGACTTGTGATTCTTTAATTATGGCATGATATCTGAATTTGATTTAGCCTGATTTTTGGTATTTGTTTGTGTTTTTATGTCAAGTGATTGCACAGTGCAGATTTTTGCAAAACAAGTGCAGATGAGGCGACTCACAGTTCACAACCACACAGGGCTTATAATATTTTTTGCAGTTGTCGTGGAAATGTTGTTTTTTTAAAATTGTTTCTGATCACCTACAATAAGCATGTGCATGTATGCATTGTATTGTGTGGCGTAGCAATGTGAGAAACAGCTGGATGTGTTCAACATCATGCTGATGAGACAACAGGCTGAAATTGCTGTACGTTAACTGTTCATTCCAATTGAAGTTCACTTATTGAAAACCATCAATGTTGTTAAGAACTTTATATTGTGTCAAAACATTAATATTTAACTTGGTATAAGCGCAACCCCTTTTTTAACCTTGTTACAATACACGTTGGTCTAAAACGCACCTTAATAAGAATTAAAAATAAAAAAGTTATAAAATGAAAGCAGATTGTTTGTGGTAACACTCTGTGGTAATGAAAAAACCAAGTATTTACACGTTTATGTATTCATCTATGTCAGGTTTTTTTGTGTTTGTTGTGAAGTATTCTGCTTACATGTTGTGCACTGTATGGTTAGAATACTTGGCAGTATTTTATAGTTTTTTTGTATAACTATAACTTTGTATTTTCAGTTTTGGAGTGGATTAATAATCTTTGTGACTGAATGTAGTGTTCTGCAAATGGCGGACTATTTGTCTATTTTTCTGAATAGAACAGCACATGAAAGACTGTGGGTAATTGGCAATCTTTTGTAATTCAGGCTCAGAGAGAAGGCGCCAAGAAGGCGCAAGAAACTCAGTCTGGTGGCGGATGGTTCAGTGGCTGGTTTGGACGTGGAAAGCAAGCCACGGCCGAAGTGAAAACCGTCGGTAGGCCGTGTTAACTCTTTATTGTCAACATCTCCGCAAGGTGGAATATTGTTCAAGCAACTTTAATGCAGACTTGTTTGCAGAACACCTGTTAGTGGCAAGAGGCTTACCTTTAATGATTTAAGTATACATTTTATCATGGTCACACTTGTGTTATCTAAGTATATAAAGGCAGAAACACTTTTGATCATAATGAAACATCGTGCTTGTTTCAATGCATGGGAAATGTGTATATAATATTGAGACGTGAGACACGTTTCAGTCGTCACACGTGACTAAGTGAGATTGTGGGCGTTTATAACACCCCAGACACTGTTGTGAAAGATAGAACAAAGTAGGTCATATAACAACATGGCAAGATTAGTAAGTTACACTGTACATAAGGGCGGCATGTCGAGTCACGTACATCTTTAAGATTACAGAACTGTAGAGGAAAGAAAGAAATTGCCGTTTAGCTCACCCGTAATGATGTTTTGTTATCTTCTATGTTAATGGCATCTGTGTTGACAGAGCAAAAGGTTCAGGAAGTCATGACAGCCGATGAACGACAGAAACTGTATGATGCTATTGGCTATGAGGAAAACGTGTCCAGTGATCTTCCAAAGGAAGTATGTTTTTTTTTATTTTACAAAGTTAAACAGTCATTGTATGTTATAATGTAACTAATAAATTATCATAATTCATTAAATTACAACTTTTGTTTCACATTTCTACAACTATGGCTGCCTTCTTTCGAATGATTTTGGCTCACTGCTGGTACATTTTTAGTTGTGAGTATTTGGTTAGTGTTACCAATTCTTGGTGATGTTATCTTAGAGTTAGAATGTTTGTGTAACAACTTTTTGTGCCCAAGCTACATTTAGCTAACTTTGTACAATGACAATGGCAACAACCATTTTCACAAGTTGTTGCATAGATGTGGCAGTCAATCTTGATGATGTGTTTTTTGGCATGTGATGTGTTGCAGTAAAGCCATGTCTTTTTTGTTTGCTTCAAACATTTTCTCCATCATTTTTTTCAATTATTTATTTATTTCCATTTTCGCTTATGTTTTGTCGATGCTGAGTTTATGTTTATGTTTGGACTGTATAATTCCATACTGCTGTGTGGTAGTTTGTGGCTGTGAAGCTGCATTTGTTGCTGAAAAGTCTGCGACTGAAGCTGAAAGATATCTCTCTCCAGTTAGTTATATGCAATTTATTGTAATGTTTTATTTTTTTCTGGTGCATGTACAGTCAGAAGGATTTGAGAGATGCAGTTATGTTGACACATTCTCAGAATCTTAATGCTAAAGTTCTTAGAAGACTATGCTACTCTTTCGTTGCTAGTACTGATTAGCATTTAAATATTTATAAATCATAATAATAATTTTCATTGTGCACTGGATTATATTATGTGCTTCACTGATGCTGTAATTCTGTGTTTTGTTTGCGGTGTAGGCAGCCAATTATTACAAACATTAGTCTGAAGGGTCTCTGTACCGACTTTTTGCAACGACCAGCAGCAAAGTCCATCAGGTGCTGTCAGAAACGTTTCTTGTTTAGTTTTAGCCAGTTCATTATTTTTGAAAATGGAATATTGTATTTCGTCTGCAGCTTAAAACCAGCTCAACCTGGCCATCCTTTCGAAGATAGGCAGAATAAGTAGTAGCGATGATTTTGGCAATAGCTAGGGAAGATTGGTGACTATTGCATAACAGTAAAGAGCCTGTAACTAGGATTGGCTGGCTGTTAATGGAGCTGGCTATCGAACCAGCTTGGATTATATGCTGTAGGTTACGTCCAGTCAACGTGGTTTGGTTGATACTTAGTTGGGTTTAACACCCAGTGACTCAGAGTTTTGCAATAGCAATGAGCTAACATGCAACAGATTGAGTTCTGTGCGTAAATCTTTTATTTTTATAGCCATAGATTGGAAATAGGTTTCTGTGTCTAAAACTGATTGCAATGCGACTGTGTGATGACAGCGTTCAGACAGTCATGGAGTCATTTCAGCTCGAGGGAACTGCGGATGCTGAGGTTGGTACTCTGCCCATCATTGCAACATCGTTTGGCACACTCTGTGGTTCGGGCGACACGTCGGACAAGTTTGTCAGCTTGTTGTTTGAGACGAATCCACTCGAGCACTGTTCTGACACTCGGATTGTCATGACTGCAAGGCCACTCGAGGTCATCTATGATGCAGTAAGCGTGCTTCCACTTCAGTTGCTTATATGTTGTTTGTGATATTCATCTAAAGTTTTCGTATGTTGAATACACTGAGTTTGAAAGACAATTTTATGTTTAACATTGACCTGTCAAAGTCTGTGCTTAGAAGAGTGAAGAGCGATCATGCTGGACACTGTGTGTGACCACCTTTTACTGCATGACTGTAATGATCAAGTCTGATTATTTTGTAGACTTTTTGGTTGCTAGAACTAAATAAAAGATGTATTTTGCACTTTTCTATGCACCCTTCTTGTATATTATGATTTATTAAATGTGTTTTAATAACAAGAGTATAATGTTTCCATCTGCCCGTCTCCGAAATGGCGTATACCGGTACTGTGGCGGGCAGGGACAGAACCCTACTCACTCACTTACTCACTTGGTCTTGGATCGTGCACAAATTGCAATATGTGTGCTGAGTTGAAGAATACAGCAGTTTACAATTTGTTATTGCTTGCTCAGTTAATGATGTTAAGTTGCTATTATTGTTCATGCAGAGAACTGTCATGCTGCTGGCTGCTTTCTTTCGTCCTCCAGAGTCAGTCTACATGGTGCAGTAAGTTTTTTCTGCATTATTTGTTAATCATAGTACAGGCAATATCAAACGGTTAGTTTTAAAAAAATTTTGCTTAAAATTGCTGAGAAGTTTGGCGGATCCATAGTTATATGACAATGAGTTCCAAACTGAAAAAGCGTTAAAACTGAAGTGTTTTTTGACACTGCAAGTGCCATCCTAGGTGCAGGCTTGCCTTATTGATAGCAAGATGATGTTGAGCCTATTCACTATGAAGATGTTTTTATTTAAACAAATCATATTTACATTTGCACTGTGTGTTGATTGGTGTAGATTGCAAGCTGCTGCTGCAGCTAAGCTTGACAAGGTACGCAGACAGACAGCTGCTACGCTGCAGTCAACATTACGCCAGCATACAACAACGGACATCAGCATTTGTCTGGAGCCGACATGTATCATTGTACCAGACCATGGCATTTACACACCGTATGAGTGTGACTTTTTTGTTCAGCCATTATGTTATTCCGAGTGTTTTTTTGATTACTGCTCTGTAGCTTTTATTATAATTTTTCTCATTTCATTTTTATTTAATGCATTTTCAATTTTATTGTACTTTATGTGCTACATTAAACTGGCAGCTTGCCTATGAGTTTTCCATTGCAAATCATTTATCGTATTGTATTATATCATATCATATATCATGCCAGGTTTTTGACTAGATGCAGTTGCACCACTTAATGCTGTGCAAAATTCGAGCTTTGTTTAGAAGTTATGTAAATAAATGACTTGGATCAGTTTGGTTGATTAAAGAAATACCTACATTTGAAGTAGTAGAAGTGATAAGATTGAGTTATATGTATTGTTGAATCAATTGATGGTAAATTGTCTGTGTGAACTGTAGAGAATGTCGTGTGATTGTAATTGATCTCGGAGAACTCAGTGTACAAACAGATCAGCAGTCACGCTTAACAGCCGACAGTGAACAACTCTCATCTCCTGTGTGTTGACTTGTTTTATTTTTGTGGAATTTGTTTGGATTGTCAAATCTAAGTATATCTATCTACACTACAGTGTCTCAGTTGACTTAGTTTTACTAGTTTCACGGGTTGCTTTTATGTTGCATCAGTTTGTGGCAAACACTGCAGTGGCTCTCGAGTGACAGAATTGTAATGGTTTGAGCTGATAGCATGACTTTTCTGTTTAAGGTCATATCAGAGCCTCATTGATGAATGATGATATATCAAAATGAATAGTGTGATCTTGAAAGTGAGTTTGTTAGCATGTTACATAATATAAAGCTATAAATTTGTTTTTGGTTTCAGAGGATGTGTCAGAGACAAGAGAAAATATGTGTTGTTGATATGCTGCTTTTGTAATGAAAACCTTATAATGGTATTATATAAAAAGTACTCATGTTTGGTTGTTATTAAGTGATTCTGCAGTCACATGTGGTAAATTATAAATAGTTTAGCTGCATGTTAATAGTCAGTTTATTCACCAGTTAAAGATTGAGATGTCTTTACTCTGTGTGCAGTTTTTATGCACAAATGCAGCCATTAGAATTTTTTTTTGTTACTAGACTGTATATCGTGTAAACGGTGTTCCTGAACTAAATTGTGTTGCGTTGCACAGGAGACATCTTTGGCTGACTTGCAGGAACGTGCATTTAACAAGTTCAACATGAGCCTGAAGAGTGTTCAGATTCTGTTTGCATCAACAGGTCTTTATATGTACTTATCATAAGCGTATTTTTTCTACATTGATGATTTTTTTTGTGTGGTTTACTTGTGTGAATTAAAGTTACGGAATATCATGGATATTGCCGAATAATGAAGTTTTAAGTATGTCAGAGGAGCTGAAAGTGTACAGCTGGAAGAAACTTGTAATCACTGTCATATGCTGCTTTTTTGTTCAGCTGGATAACAGGGTCACTGGATAGGACACTGCAGTAGTAGAGTTCTAATTTATTGTGACTGTGTTTTCATACTGTTGGCTCGGTGGTGTAACAATTAGGACATCGAATCATCAGGTTTATCTTGGGTTCGTGTCTTAATTGAGTTCATAGCAATTGGATCTGTGACTGTTTATGGACAAGTAAACCATTTTAATATAAAAACAAACACCAAGGTTAACTCAGCCTTCCATACTTCCACAGTATGTAAATTGAGTGCTGGCCTGCTTGACTTGGGTTAAGGCATGGCACAATCACCTGTGTCCATTGGCAGGTAGCACTGCATGATTCTGTATGGCAGGTGACACTCTTTAGTTCTGAGATGGGTTTGAGTGAACAACTATACACATCCAATTACCAGCCCTTCAACTTTTTAACCTTTTTACTACCACTACCGCTACTATTAGTAGGAATTGTGTGGCACTGATTGGGGACTGGCACATTTCCGGCGCCATGTTTTTGCACTGGCTGGATGTCACTGATCGGATTAGGTTCCGGCTGTGCATTCAGGTGTACAAGTGTCGTCACAGCATGGCTCTTGAATACCTGATTGACCTCTGCTAGCCAGTTACCAGCATTGACAGTCGCAGGCATCTGCGATCTGCAAGCCATGGTCAACTGCAGGTTTCACAGATCAAGATGACAACCTACGGAAACCGTGCTTTTGGACATGCCGGTCCATCTACTTGGAACGCTCTGCCGAACACTCTCAAATGCAGTTCACACTGTTTACCTACTTTCATACGTCATCTAAAACATTTTTATTTCTCGCATTACTAGCACATCGAGCGCGTTCGAGGTTGCTAGAGTTAACGCGCTATATTACTTACTTACTTACTTACTTACTGTGTATGTGTTGTGACAGGTGAGAGTTGGGTGTCAGCTCGACGGTCAGCACAGTCAAGCTTGCACGTGTTGAATCCACTTGCAGTGAATGTCGATGTATTCCAGTGTATAGTCGATGATCCTGAGCTTCCTCGGTAATGTATTGCTCTGTCTTATACTACAGACTGCACAGCAGAAACCTTCCAACAACATGCTACAACAGTTGCATGCATTACATAGCAATTTTCAGAGCCGGTGTGAATGATTATGTCATATTTTCTGAAAACTGTGTTAAAATATTTTGGATCAGAGTTTGTAGAAATTTAAGGATTTTGTGTATTTTTTTAAAACAAACAGCTACAATAATGCAGATTTCGAGTTTTGCTTAATATGTGTGACAGGATTATTTTTTTAATCATTTTGTGATGTACAGGTGTTTGGAATTCTTGTTTTATTTTTGTTCTATTGGTTTTATTTTACTTCTTTACTGTGAATCTGTTTTTGACTTACAAACATACATATGTGTATGCCAGATGAATAGTTAATGAACATGTCTGCAAGTTGCGGGAAGGCAACTATAAAGAGTTGTGTATTTGTAATGAGATACCGGTATGTGGAGCAAAGTAGATGATCATTGTGTTGGTTTTGTTTTTTTTTCAGTCTGAAAGTATTCGGGGAGTTGCCGACATTGTCCGTTGGTCTGACTGACGATTGTGTCGCAGAAATGCTTCAAGTTCTTGTCAGTATTCCTCTGCCAGAAGGATATTCAGCAGCCACAGATGAGGATGTTGACGAATTTGCCGAATCAGTATGCACTCGATGTTGTCTTTTCAGTTGAAGATTGGGCTATAGGGTGCAACAGTTACGTAAACCTGTTTCTGAGCTACAGAGCATCATCATTCTGTCATATGGAATTACAATGTCTTACCTGTTCAGGTGAACGTATCTTGCCTTAAATCCAGCCAGACAGTCCGCTACTCGATTTACTTACCCTGGATACCGAGTTGACTGGTTATATACTGAGATAGTGTTCAGAAACAGTCGCCCTGGCCAGATATCGGTATTAACTTGGCCCAGCGTGCAGCAACTGTGTTGATTGGACACAGCATGCTGTGAGTTTTTTGATATATGCATGTAAGTTCAGCTTCTTGCAGTTCATTTTTTTATTTTGTATGTTTTAGCTGAAAGCTCCAGATGCAAAACTAATGCCGATTCGAGAAGATGTAGAAGAACTGTTTACCATTCAAGAGTTACAGGTGCATATTCACTGCATTTTCACTCTTGTGCTATTTTAACTTAACTTTTCTCTTATAGTAATGACTGTAGCAAATCACATAAGGCAACCAGCATTATCTTATTGTGTGCATATGCATGTTTGATTATGTGTGTGGGAGACGGAAAGAAAGTGACAAAGATTTGTATGGATGTGCACATGTGGAATGACAAGTTGCAGCATTTTATTGTTGTCTTTTGTTTCAAAAATGTTATTTTTTATAAATTCTGTTATTTTTAGTAAGTTGTATTTTTTTGTAGAAGTCCGAACAGCAGAAAGTTGAAAGTGCTTACATCAATGCCAAAGAAATTGAACTGTCATTTGAGATAAAGCAGGTAAAGTTCATTAATGGATATTTTTTGAGTTATTTAATAAATTTTTTTAAAATGAGAAGCTACAGTTGTTCGTTTTTAGTCATATTTTTGTTGTATTGAAGCATAGTGGCTGTAGGATTTGTTTCCTAGTAAAAATGGCATTACTTGGCCCAGTGCAAGCAGTATTCAGTATTTTGTTGAAGTTTGTGTGTTTTTATTTGATCACTATTGCAGCAAAAGCCAGGCTAAATATTGTCTTTTCTTACAGTTTCTTTTTATTACTAGGCTCAGAGATTGTTGCTGATTTTGTAGTTTTTTCGAGAGTAAAATGCCATTTCATGATGAGTTGCAGCTAGTTGCAGTTGCAATAAAAGAACTGTTCCATGCTGCTTGCAGCTGTCTTCAGAGCATGTGGTCTGCCTGTAATACTGTAGCAATAAACAGTAACGTTATTACTTTTTACTGTTACCAAGATGCTGGATGTGTTTATGTAAAACTGATCAACTCTGCATTGTTGCAGGGTGGCACATGAAAATTGAACATGCTTTATGTAGGTCAAACAATAATAGAAAGTTTTGGAAATAATTAGCCTCGATAACTGCAGTGAATGGTGATCATGGTGAATACTTGAAGACACTAGTGATCAAGGCTAATTGATCGTTTTCGACTGAAATTGTTCGATTGTGTGATATCCATTAACCAAATATGTTTGAGTTTTTATGTGCAACTTGGTAAACATGCAGTCACTGATGGCTGGTGTAGATATGCCTGACATTGTCCCAGTGCCAGGGCAGTTCAGTCAATCCAGCACTGAAGCTCATTGTCAGTAGACTTGGTACTCAGCTGACGCTGCGTTCATTTGATCTGTGCATCGATGCTTTTCTGGCTGCTGTCTGCCTCCAGCATTTGGAATACTCTCGTAAGCTCCATCACCCATTTGTGTTGAGTCGTTGATCACCACTTTTCACTTTCCTAAATGCGTTGTTGAGAAATACTGAAAATACCAACATTTATTCATGAAAATGTTCAAATGTGAATAGCTGCACGTAGGAATCTTTAAGTATGGCGTGTCATTTGCCATATGGAATCACACAGTATTACCTGCCACCCAACACAGGTGAACGAGCTACAGCTTAACCACAGCCGGGCAGGCTGGTACTCAATTTACATTCTCCAAAGGAATAGAAAGCTGAGTTGATCTGGGCATTCATAGTGTGTTATTGGAAAATAAATTTATGCTTATATTTTTGTGTTTTTTTTATAGAAATTTTGACTACAGGTCATGCAGCAGAACGTTTTCACTTAGTTTTTCGTAATTTGCTATCTGACTTTCGGTTTTGGTTATCATTTTGAATATGCAAAAACTGAAGGGTGGTGTGTGTGATATTTGTCTCCAGCTTCCAGTGAGGTTGAGGCATGGCTGACAAAGTATGGATCTACTGCTGCTGCAGGTAACTTGTTCTGGTCTTTGTTTATTTTATGAAAAAAAGAACAGTCTGCATTACTTAGCGTAAGCTCAATGCCATCCGAGTAATTATAGATAGGTTTAGTCTAGCATGCTTGAATCGTGACCGAAATATTTGGTTGAAGTTGATGTCAGCAGTTTTGGGCACTGGCATGCATACATAGGGTGTGTGAGAAATTGTTAATGCAGAATGTGTGAGTTATGGTGAATAATTGGCGGCTAGTTGAAAAACGATTTATAACTGTTGTTGTTGAACATTTGCTCCATTTTAGACTTGTGGGTGATTAATCTGTTGCTTAACTTAATGAAAGCTGAAAGCTTTGTTGGTTCACTGCTTTAGATATGTTGTCAAAACAAAGGTGTAAACAATCTATTCCAGCATCATCATTTTATATTGTTTTGCATCACACTTTTGCTTTTTTGCTTTTTTTGTTTCAGCTTTTCTTTATAAATTGGTAAAATAAATCGGGGTCATTTTATTGATGTCAGTGTAGATGCAAATACAGTGTCAGTCAATATATTGCAGTGTTTGTTGTATTATTCACAGGAATGGATGGCATTACGCTGATAAACACGCCATCTGGTGAAGCTGAAACAAATCATTTGTTGACTGTGAGACTGCTCAAAGTATGTGCTTCATGATTGTATACCTATAGTATATTATGGAATATGGCAGATGGTTCATAGTTTTCAGAGTATTTAATAAAATGGCTGCACTTATTTTATTATTATGCATCTTAAGCTGGTATTGGTGTGTTGCTAGAATATGTGGTAATCTTATGACAGATAATATGGCAGCTCTAATTGATATGGTTTATAAATTTGTCATAAACATACAGAGCAACTTGTCTCTCGCAGCAATGGTGATGCTGATTTGTTTTATGTGAGAGCAATGTTGGAAAATAAGAAAATTATATACTTATCTTTCTTTGCTTTTCAGCAGCAAGTAGTGGAAATATAGTATGTTAATTTCTCATTATTACTTTGTGGTTATTAATGTAATTGGAACAAGGGCAGTTTTAGTAGCAGCGACGTGAGAGTTAGTGATCTGAAGTGATCACGGAGTGATATATTTCAGGCTCAGAAAAGACATCCAGAATTCTCAACGGTTTATAAGAACACACTTCAGCATATCTCTGTCGAGTTCAGCATACTACAAGTTTTGCTTCACGAGGACGCAGTGGCAAGTCTCATTGCTGTGCTGGAGACATTTGCTGCTGCTGTCGAAAAGTCAAAAGTCATCTCATCATCAGTTGCTGCCGGCAAAACGCGCAAACGCCGTTTCTCTTCCACTTTATCTCTGTCTTCCGTTTCATCAGCTTTGACCAAACCTGCCAAGAGTAAAGGTTTGTTACTTCACATTTCCAGTCATTCTAGCAATAATGATATGGACTGATGGTCGTTATCTGCAGAGAAAAGTGACTTTAGCTCTTAAATTTATTGTTACCCTGCTGCTGATTTTTGCATCTTGGATGGTGATAAAATTGTCAGGAAAAGGTTTTAGCGTCGGCATGCTTTTTGTCTGGAAATCAGTTGTATCGTAGAATAGATCTGCTGAACTTACCAGCACTTTCAAGTGTAGTCTAAAACTGGCCTGTTTGACATTGTTTGTTGTACTAAATGTGAACAATCAGCCTCGTCTCTGGCAATTTGCATGTCACTCTCCTCAGTGCGTTTGGTCTTCTTTGGTTTTTATCACTTTGGCGTTGGTGATTTCGAGGCAGGAAGGCCATGTGGTATATAAAAATACATTTCCACTGCCCATTCAAGGTTTCATAAGATGGCATAAACTCTGGTGGGCATGAAAGATAGGTAGACTAGACATAACATGTGGTGTATTTTGCACTTTATTGGTTCTTGCTGTAAACTGTATGTGTCTATGTATGCGTGTGGTGTTGCAGCTCGTGTGAGATCAGATAAAGACATCGTCGAAGTTTCAGTAGTAGCAAAACTGAACAGTGTATTAGCAGCTGTCTGCAACTCCGACAGGCTTTTGACAGACGTGCAAGTAGCAGGTTTCTCTACTTTTTGTTTGCCATTGCATTTCTCGCTATGGATTAAACATATTTGCTACTTATCATGTTTCCAGTTTAACTTTTAGCTTTTAATGACTGAAAAGGGTTTATATTTTAAACTGCATTGCTGTTATTGTTTCACTTGTTATTTATTCAAAGGTGGATTAATTTTTTGAGTGCCGCGTGTATTTGCTTGTTCGTCTACATGCAGAGTTGTCTGATATAAGACAGGTTTCAGTTTATCAATTTGGTGTATGTATACCAATATTGTGACAAATGTTCATTTTGCAGAGTTCTGTTTTTAGGCAGTTGCATATAGAAGTATCAGTTTAGTATAGCATTCGTGATAACAGGCTTGGTACTTAAGAGATGACTGAGGAAAGATATTTGATAGTGTCTGTTAGTGATTATTGCAGTAAATACTAGCCAGTTATGTGTATATACTAATGTGTAGATTTTGATATCTGATTGTCAAAATGTGTCTGACTGTAACTAAAGTGCTGAAATCTGTGTGCAGTACAAACAAAATAAACAGTTTAGTTTGTTTTGTTGTCAGGACTGAACGTGAATGTTACTATGCAACGTCATCAAACAAGTGTTGCTACGTCACTGCATGATATTTGTGTCCGAGATCTCATCACTGATGCTTTCTATCCAAAGGTTTGTTCGAAATAACTTGTCTCATGGTCAGTGAAAAAAAGCTGATGCCACTGGTTGAAACCTAGTCATCTGGCATATGGCAGAATAGTTCTTGCCTCCCAAATTGACAGTAATCCATTATTCTGCATGCTCGTAGTGCTGGTTGATTAATATTGATTTGTAAATTATAATACAGCCAGATCTGCTTGCCGAGGTCTTGTTTTTACTCCGATGATTGAGTCTAATGTTTTTCCAAACTGTCTAATTACCAGTTCTATGTAACATGTTTGTGTTCCACTTTTTTACACATCATATTGTATTTGCTGTCAGTTTAGATAGCAGTGTGTGGCCATTATACATGCTGGTATTTTATTATTACTTACTTGTGACTTTATGAGGCATACAAATGTTAGTTTATGCTGATTTTGCAGATGAGTTGTCTGGATGTAGGTTTCATATTGTTGCTGAGCCATTTGATTATGAAATGCTATGAAATGTATTCCAACAAAATGAAACCATGTTAATCTAATCTATGTTAAGAATGTTATCAGTAGCACTGCACTGATTACTCCAAATGTATATTATGAGTTGATAGTATTAAAAGGTAAATGCATTTTCCAGGTGTTGTCTTTTGATGGTGATGAAGTTTTCAATGCTGATATTACACTCTTTGACAATGCAACAGAAGGGAAGAATTATTTGGACATGAGTGGTGTTGATGCATCATTCAGACTACAAACAGGCTGCATGAAAGTGATCTTTCTAAACAGATTTGTTCAGGATTTACTGGTTTGTGTTTATTTGTGTTTGAGTTATCTTTTGCTGGCTAAAGGCATAACTACTTGCTATAGTGCTGCTTACTCGAGTCAGGCTCATGTCCAGAAGTGATTTACAATCTCTAACTAGCAGCTGATTGGCATGAGCCAATGATACCACATTACATTATGTGGTCATTTATTGTTGTTAGTAGTAGTTTGAAAAATTTGAACCGTATTTCGCTTTACTTGTTTGCATATTTACGTGCTATTTTGGCAGTCACTAAAGCAACTTTAGCTATATAAACACTAGCATTATCTCACCAAAAAGAAATAGTAGATGAATCATTGACGTTAGAAGTTCAGCTGTAAGTAGACATTAATACCTAAATGGGTAGGCAGGATGATGGAAATAGTGCCAGATCTGTTACCGATTAAGATTTAAATATTGGTGTTATGTATGGTGCATTGGAGATTTTTACCATCTGTAACGAGTGTGCTGTATTTGGGCTGTATGTGCAGACATTTGTGAATCGATTTGAAGCAGCGAAAGCGAAGCTTGGTGAGGCGAGTGCAGCAGTTGCTGACGGAGCCATGATTGCAGCACAGCAGCTGTCAACGAGAGCATTTCGTGTCTCACTTGATGTTCGCCTGAAAGCTCCTGTCATCTTCATTCCGCGAAGTTCTGTGTCACGTCACGTGCTAGTCGTTGATCTCGGTCGCCTGACAGTCAGCAACTGTTTCAAGGCAGTTGATAGTGACGAGGCTGCAAAGACTTCTGATGGCATTCCTGCCGTGATTGACCACATTTCCGTAGACCTCACTGACATGAAACTTTCCACGTATGTCACATTACTTGCTTTTGTATCACATTACCCAGTTATTTGCTTTTATGCTGTTGAATGAAGATGATTTTGCTCAATAATGTTGATAAATTTGCTAATGGTGATAACTTTGCAAGTATAATAGCCAAGTTGAATCAAGCTGCAATTGTTTCTTGTGTCATGCATCAATGTAGTACTAATGGGCTGTGAAAATTTATCTAATTACAACTTCTACTTACTAGTTTGTCTGCTGTTGCCTTCATCGGAATGATTTTTGGTTTGCCACTGGATGTTGCAGCATTGAATAAAATGTCATAGATATGAGGACGTTGGTATTATTTTTGTCTTTGTTTGTTGACTTGACTCGTTAATCTGCCTGGAAGCGATAGCTTTCAGAGTGGACTTAAGTTTTACCGCAGATGTTTATTTTTTATTTCAATCGCGAGATCACCGAGATGCGTCGGCCGATTGGCGCAAAATTTTGCACGGTGATCAGAACTAGGCCAAATTTTATAATGCCGGTTCAAAATTTTGGGGGGACTCTCCCAAAAAATTTTAGGGGCGAAAAACATGCAAAATTTAGCCCGAATTCGGTCAACTTCAAAGTTTGACGGTGAATATCTCCGGAACAGATGACAATATTCAAAATCAGACAAGTATGTGATTTACCGCGATTCCTCCCGCATTCAGCGAAAAAACATCTGGTGAACTTTGGTGCAGAAATTTTGGAGATCTAGTGGTGTAATCATACCCACCAAAATTGACTTTTTCGGGAGACCATATTTCGGCCTTTAAGGGGTGCTGCACCCCCAAATTTGTACATATGCTAGATAATAACTAAGTTTTGCTAGTGCACCTCACATCGCGGACGGGGGTCCTCTTTACAATTTTTTTCAAATGGGGGTCAAAAATTGGCTTAAATTTCACCAAGTGCATGCCTATAACTTTGGGGGTAGTGGGAGTAGCCCCACAAAACTTTGCCACTTAACGTGCCTCTAGGTTGGGGTGATAACGTGGGTACAATTTTTAGGGGGGCACCACCCCTTAAAAATTTTGGAGGGCTAAAACGTCCAAAATTTGGTGCGATGCAGGAAAACTTTTGACTTTGACCATGAATATCTCTGGAACACATAGACATATCGACAAGCGGTACATGGCGTTTATATCAATGGCGATTCATCCCCCATTGAACAAAAAGAATTTGGTGAACTTTTGGTTCAGTAACAAAAATGTTATAAGTGTGCATGTTGACCTACCCTAAGTCGACATTGGGCGTTTTGCGTATGCTAATGCATTTGAGTTCGGGCTATGTGACTGCCACCTTGGGAATTTTACCCCCATGAATTTTTTCCTCCAATTGGAAATATGGTGCTGGGTGGACTCACGTTGGGCTTTGCCCCAAATTTTTAGTTTTGTCTTGTTCTGATGTTTCTCACAGTATTGTCATTGAAGTATTGTTGTGATCTGTTTGTCACTTCAGCTCTGTGATGATGGCGAACTCAATAATGGGTGCTGAATGCCAGCTGCTGAAGCCAGTCTGTTTGCGTGTGGCTGTTGCACGTAACCTATCCGCCAGCTGGTACCATGCTTCTGCTGACATTGAGTTGACCGGTCGGCTCCAAGAAATTTCAGTAAATATATTTATTTGTTGCTATTTGGTAGGTAAAGAGGTAAATTAAAAAGGTCCCGTACTCGATATGGCACTGCTTACATGAGTTAGACTTGTGACCCGAAACGCTTTACAATCTCAGAAGTGGCAACTGATATGCAAGAGCTAATGATACCAAAGAAGAAGAAGATTTTGCATAGACAGCTAGGTCCATTGCGAGGAAGTTCATTTCCTTTTGGTGCTTTGAGCCGGCGAGGGTTAAACACAATTAAGCTAGCATACAACCCAAGTCGGCGGATGGCCGTCTCCAATTAACAGCCAGCGCCTTTAACCAACTGTGTTGGCATACCAGCAGTCCTGGCCACAGGGTCTACTGTTACGCAGAACTCGCCGTTTCTTCCCTAGCGATGGCCGTAACCACTGCCAGTACTCATTTTACCATTCCACGAAGGGTAGAAGGCCGAGTCGACCAATGCCAGCAAGCTCATATTGGACCCACTGCGCAGCCAGCAGACATACCATCTCCTCGGTCAGCCACACTAGGCTTTCATCCCATAGCCTGTAAGTTATGTTAGCTGTTCTGGACCGGTGCACTGATTTACATGTAGCTGCTGACTGACTATATCTGCTGGCAGTCACAGGCTTGTCTGTTGCTGCTGATTGTAATTAGCTGCTGGTGAGTCAGGGAGACATTCAAACACTGTTTGGCATCTTGAACGAGAATCTCCGTGAAGGTTTCAGCAACGAGAATAAGCCAATCATCATCAGTGGAGGTCTGATGCCATCACTTCTAGTACAGCTTTTTATTTGATCTTTACATAAAAGGATTGGTTTGTCCACATAGTACTGTTTCTGTTGTCTTAGAAATGTACCAGTATTGGTTTTTGTGGTTAATCAGTATGTTTGACTTTTATTTATGTATAACAACTTGGTGAGAGTTTTACATATTGATTATAATTTATTTAACGACTGTGCAGAAATGAGTTGTTATGCATGATGTTTTTTGGAGAGGGAAGTTTTATCTTATCTGTACAGTTTTATGTGGAAAATAGCGTAGTTATTTTGATACAGCACATCAGTGTAATGGGCATAAGAACAGGCAGACAGCATAGTTTGTATTCTGTTAGAACTTTTGTTGATTGCCATTAATAACATTGATTTATGATGACAAGTTTACTGAGATCGAGTGGCATTGTTCGTCTGCAGATCATTCAACTGCTAATGCCTCGGCCAGCAAAGAGCCCGTCTCACATTTGGCCTCGGCTGGTTCACTCGCTCCGTCCGGTGATATTTACACCAAATTCAAGTTGAGTTTTGCAGTCGATACCATTCAGATGGAACTCTTTACTGGAGATCGAGATGTGGTAAATGCCATTGTTCTTATTATGGCAGTTTTCTTTAGTAGAAGTTCAGGACGTAATGAAAATATACACTGTGGGCCATAAAAACGTTCCACTTTACTTTCATCCATATGTTCACCAACTAATGACCAGTTTTAAAAATTCTTTCACTGGCACACTTTGCAGACAATTTGCAATAATGTGATTATTATATATCCCAGCGCACGATAAATGCATTTCTACACTACCTTGTGAAATATAAATGTAACCAAAACTAACGATAATATTAAAAATTTAGGTAAGCAAAAAACACTTCAGGTCAACATTGCGATGAATGATTCATATGACACTGGACTGTGTTATACCCACCCAGTCTAGTGTCATACAGACCATTCACTGCAGTGTTGGTCTGAAGTGTTTTTTTTTAAATTTTACTAAAATGTTTGTTTGTTATTATCGTTATGTATGCAAATTTCATTGATATTTCACAAGGTAGTGTAGAGACGCATTAACGTTGTGGTGGGATCTATTATAATCACATTATCGCAGATTGTCTGCAGAGTGTGCCAGTGAAAGAATTTTGAAAATCAGTCAATAATTGGCGAAGATATGGACAAAAGTAATGTGGCAGGTTTTTTGGCCCACCTTGTAGAAAATATCTATGTGGATCTTGCCAGTACTGTACATCAAATATTACGTTACATATTACATCATTGTTCAGTTAAAAGTGAGCATAATGATTTCACTTGCATTGGCAAATCTTTAGTGACTTTTTCAAATATTGATATGAAGTAAATAATTGGTGTTTAAGAAAAAAAGAACTATATATAGCAATCACTTAGTTATAAGTTTTTTTGAGTGAGAATCTTATGCTTTACTGTTAATTCTAGTTTAATTGTAACATTGTTGGTCACATCAATTAAGTTACTTTAAGCCATAGATGTAAAAACATTTTTTATGTTTTTGATAAAAGTTTAAAAATACGTTTTTTTATTTTTTAAGGTTTTTTATTTTTTAATGTTTTTTTTATATTTTAAAAAAGTTTTTTGTGCTTTTTAATGTCGTGTTTTTTGTTCTTGTTAAACATACATGTACAAAATTACAAATATGATTTATTTTTCATGGGCAAATTGTGTTCAGCTGTTTTTGATCTGTACTTTCAGTACATTCCGGTCTTTAGTTTTTACAAATGGTAGGTTTTTGTTTTTAATTATCTGAGTTAGATATTCTTTGCATGTATGACAGCGAAAAAAGTAGCAATTGGAAACATTTGCAGTTTAATGTTTTTTATGCATGTTTTTTATAATGTTTTAAAACATGTTTTTTATGTTTTTTATTTGCAAGTCAATGTTTTAACATCTGTGCTTTAAGCTGAGCCAAGTTAGTACTGAGATGGGCGACCATTTGCAGGTATTCTGGTTTCTTAACCAAGCCACCCAGGCTAACTCAGTCTGGCCATCGCTTCATCACTCTGTCCCTCCGTCATTTCATGTGTACGTGCAGTGTGTACCAGCGAAATCTGGAGCATAAGCGGGCACATTGTGCGTGCTTTCAGCATAAGCTCGTGTCTGGCTGAGAGCTGAGGAACCAGAGATCAGCGCCACCTTGTGGCCCTTTTGGCTTGGGATGCACTGCACACTTACATTTTTTTGTTGTTCAATCTTACTACAGCTGTACCCAGTTGTAATTGAAGCAGGACAGCAGTTCAGAGCTAGTGGTCTTTGTCACCCAAGCTAGAATGTTTGCTGGCTTGATGTTTTTTATTATAGGGTGATTCTGATGTAGAAGTTGTTTAACATGCACGTGCACACATGAAGCTATGTTGTGTTGTCGTCTTCTAGTTTATTCACACCAGAGAACGGATAGCAAGATTGAGTTGGCATGAAGCATGCTCGAAAGCATTCTTAGAAATTTGTAACAGTTTATGTGCAGTTGTTGAAGTGGTTACTGTTTTACTTTCAGGATGTTGGCGGTGGAGATTTAAAGGTTGCAGAATCGCTGGCCAAGTTGCAGTTGACAAAGTTTGTGACCGGCGTTGAGATGCTAAGTGACAGCTCATTGTCAGTTCGCATTGGTCTTGGCAGTTGTGAACTGGATGCCACAAGACCCAGTCGGCATACTGGAATCACCAGGTACTTCGCTGTTATTAGATCACATAGTCTTACCCAGACGTATTTGTTGGCGGCCAACTGCAAGTTTATTATCAGAGTGAACACTCACTTGGAAAACTTGAAAATCTGGACAAGTCAGAGAATTTCAGATCGGCCAGAGAAAAATCTAGGAAAACGGTTTTTTTGCTTCCATCACTTGCAGGTTATTTGTATGCCCACTTTCAAATTTTTGTCACTGCTTTTGGTCGAAAGCAATTCCATGTTCTGGCTGGAGGTTCTATTTCCCAAGTCTCCTGGACGCATCAATGAATCTTTGCCTGGTTTGCTGAAAAAGTCAGGTGTTCTGGAAAGTGGTCATCCTGCATCGTGGAGGTTGGATGTCAGCATTTCAGGACGTTTACACATGTGCAGTGGCAAGGACATAGTTATGGCAGCTGGACTGCAACTGTAGAATAACCTGCGAGTGGAACTTTGACAGCAGAACACAAGCTTTGAACGGTATAATTTAACGACGACTACTGAAGTCATTTTTGTTTATTGAGATGATGGTGCGTTGTGAGTTTTTTTGCGTGACTGCACCAGTTGAAGGTTGCTGTTCTGGGAGTGTTTGATTTTTGTTATCAATCTTTTGTGTCAGTTATGTTATTTCTGATGATATTTTTAAGCGTTTTGTTTTTATTTATATCTGTTGTTTTTGGTTGAAATACAAAGAGTAATTAATTAACAAGGAGTAGAGTAAGAGCAGGAGTTATCATGCAGGGATGTGGCTGTTTGTGTGCTGTTGCAGAATGATCAAACATGTCTCTGCATCTGATGATGCCGTTGAATCAAACATGATAGACTTGACATTTAGCCAAGATGCCTCTAGCAGTAGAGACGGTGTGTGAATATTTTGTTACTACTAAGTCATAGTAATTTTAGTTGTAATTTTGATCATTTTGCATAATGTTATTATCAGTTGTTTAACATGCATTTTCTTTGTGCATGCAGTAGGCATGTTGTTGTAAGTAAATAAGTAAGAAAACTTAAAGGCATGAATTTTGCGGTTAGTTGCACTGTAGCTTTGAAAATGTTTTCGCAGCCATTTAAACCGTTCACCGCTCTATGTGTGCTAACTTATGAATCTGAACTAAACCTCTGGGGCCTGTGCTATGTTGATGATAGTGATGATATGAGTAGGGTTAGAACGATACTAGCATTGGGGTATTGTCTAATATTTGCTAGTACTGGGTTGTATTGGGTACTGGGCAATACTTTTCTGGGCTGTGGTATCCAATATCAATACCATCCAATGAGTTCTTAGTGCCCATCGGCCGCCCTCCGCCTGCCACCGACTGCTGTCCTGTAGTGATGATCAAACGTGGCTATCTCTTATTACTGGTACAGCACAGCCACAGGCTGAGAGGCAATGGACAGAGAGTGAAAGGAGGACATTGTATCCTTAAATGGTGGACTGAGCGTACATAGGTGCTGGCAAAGCAGACCAAACATGCTTAATGCTTAATGCCTAATGCTTAGTTAACATTGTTGGGCTAACATGGTTAGCACAACACACTTCACTTCTCATGTCTCGCTCTAGCAGGAAACGTGGCAGGAAGCCGATATCGGTATTGGCATTGGGTATTGGTATCAACAAGACTCAATAATATTGGTTATTGGGTGACTTTTTTGGTATCGTTCTAACCCTAGATATGAGCTATGCTCCCAAAGCTGGTTTAATACGTAGCTGATTAGTATTTAGTTTGCTGTGCTCAGATCCCCTCTGTATTGTCACTATGGTATGTGCATTGACAGTGGAGATGACGATGACGGGTCTGCACGTTGTACTATGTGTTGAGTATCTGCTTCAACTGGCTCAGTTTTTTATTCAGGGAATGTCCGTTTTACCAGAGACTTCCACTACCACAGCATCACGTGGTTTGTGGCTTATACACTCTTGCTGTTTACAGTACGTTGATTACATACAGATATCTAATGTCTCATTCTATTGTTCCAGTCATTATTCCATCAATAGATGTTTCTATACCTTTAGTGTTTCTTTGTATTTGGCAAAAAATTGGTGAATTTAGGTCCACAAACAAAGAAGTTATTGGCGTGCATGTTGACCCACCCAAGATAAACACTATGCCTGCTGCATAGACTGATTCAGTTGCGTTTGTGCCACATGACGTTGTTGTGAGGGCAATTATCCCTTCCCTTAATTTTTGACTAACCAGACTTGTGGCACTCGGAAGCCTCACACTGGGTTTGTCCCCACATTTCTTGTTGTTTTGTATATTTTCTGCATAATGCTTTACTTTTCTTTCACATTCAGTTTTTTCGGTGTAGTAAATGTGTAGTTTAATTGGCTGATAATTGCAGAATTATCGCTGAGCAGCAAGCATCAGACTGAGTCATCAGTACAGTCAGACAGTGGTGAACTCCGAGTTCTGATGTCGCTGCTGAAGCCCGAGATCATCCTAGTAGAAGATGCTAGCAAGCTCAAGACTGATGCATTAATAATGACAGTAAGTCCTTCTTCTCACTGCGTTGTTGTTGCTTGATAGCATTAATAACTACTTTGTTGCCAAAAGGTGTAGAAAAAATCAAAATTGGTGCGAACGTTTACAATTCAGGAGTAACTGGTGTTAATTCGTAGTTCTGAAGGTTCATGTCAACCTTACTGAATGTCAGAAACCTCCAGAAACTGATGCACAGTTCACAACAGCTTAACCTAATTTCTTGCAGTTGCTTAGGACATTTGCGATTAATTAGGTCAAGCTGTTAACCAAGCCGTGTCAAAGTGGACTTTCAAATAGAATTCACAGTAAGTAACTGCTGTTTGTGGGTAGCTAGGCAGATGACCACGTCTCATGTTGGCAGTGAGGTGACATCTTTGCTTATGTTTTCAAATAATGGCCTTTTTACATGTTGTTGGTTTGCAGTGTTTTTCGGATAGTGTCTGCCATGCTGGTTTATTTTTCATTTTGAGTCATTGGAGGGTCATTGACTGATGTTACTCTGATGTAGTGATTATGGCACTATGTATAGTTAGTTGAAGTCTAGCACATTGTATAGAGTGCATGTGTTTCTGTGTACGAGTAGACGTGTATGTGTACAGCCGACTGTATGCCAGTCCGTATGGATTGTATATATATATACATACAGGCGCAGTTGATTGTACACCAGTCTATATGGTGTATGTGCAGAGACATATACTAAAGAGTGACGTGGGGTAGGGGACAGCAGTAATATCATGGTAGCCACGGTAATTACTGCGGTAATGGGGACAGTGATGGCGGTATTCATGTGGGAATGGGGATAAAAGCCGCAGTAATACCACGGGGATCGGGATAGAATTTGCGATATACCCGTGGTAGTGGGGATAACTACAACTTCCGTCTGTAGTAGTTGCTGTAAAAATACATATGGGAATAATATATTTCAATAAATAATACTGGTACATCGCATGGCATGTTTTGAAATCTGGATAATTTGTGTTTATGTACGCTGATAGCGTGGGGTGTTGTGAAATGTTATTAATTTGCAGTACATTAGTAACCAAGAGTAGTAAAATGTGCAGATTATTAGCATCAACTATTTTTGTCAACATAACGATGGAGATGGTGACAAAACGTGTGGGGATGAGATGGTGATTGGTACAATTTCATGGGGATGGGGTTGGGGATGTTACTTCATCTCCATGTCACTCTTTAACGTCAACAGCTGATTGTACACCAGTCTGTGTATGAACCTGTAGACCCAGGTGCAGTTGATCGTACGTCAGTCGGCCAGTCATCAGATGGTGCAGGGAAGTGTTCGCCAGCTGTCACTTGCATCCTGTGACTATGAGGCCGAAACTCAGACATCCGTGGTCAAATATCAGGTATGACTGACTCTGTCGTCCATTCTGGCTTGATCCGTTCTCTCTCTGGCCCTGCACACCGCCACTGTCCACGGAGTCCATGAGTGAGTGACTGAGTCTGATTATGGTCTGATCAACATAGTTGCTTTACACTGGGCTCGGTTACTACTTGCATGGGTGATGTCTGCGGGCATTTCAGTACGACTTACCAAGGTTTTTTGCTCTACCAAGGCCAACCGGCCTTACAGGATAAGTAAATTGAGTACCAGTCTGTATGGCTGGCATTAGTACAGAGTATAGAGCCTGTGAAAATATTGCTGCATCTCTTTCCAAAGGTTTCTTTTGAGACTTTTGGTGACTACAGACTAACAAAGGCAAATGCAATGAAATGGACAAGAAATTTGAGCTAATGCTCACGAGACACGCGAAAGCCTATAGCAGTTCCGGTTCAGTAGTTTAGCTGAAAGTTGGGGTGTTCACGCTAAGTTAATATACAAATACCAAATTCTCTATCTGGATCGCATAACGATAGTAGCGTGGCGCCACCTTGTGAATGATATAGACTTGTGTCGCAGCCCAAAATCGCCAAAAATATCTATGAAACCCCCTATTTTGGCGTTCAAGGTCATTCAAGGTCATTGACTTTGGCGCCAATCGAGAGCCAGTGTACGACTTCCTATTAGTGATTATTAGTAACCTAGGCCCTATGTCGCATCGTTACTGAGATACAGTGACTTATTGGCCAAAAATCATAAATTTTGCCCACCACCCTTTCATTTAGTGCCCTCGTTTGGGGTGACCCTTTTCGAATTTATGGAAAAGCTTTACGGTTCCTGAAACTAGAGTCTTCCAGGCAGCCGATGATGAAGATTTGGTGATCCTAGCTTGCACCGTTTTTGACTGATCCACTCGTGTGACAGACAGGTAGACAGACGGACAGACAGACAGACAGAATTGCGATGGCTAAAATGCGCTGAAAGCAGTAGCTGCTTTCGCACGTAAAAATGGAAACAGTTGTGTGTGCTGTCGCTAGGGAAGACATGTTACAGCTTAATACAATTCAGGTTGCTGTACTGATTTTCAAAGTCGTCCAAGGTCGACGATTTCCATCTTATCTGATAGGGCGTATGCCACTTCCTATTACTGATTAATAATAACCTTTGCTCCATCTCTCATCATTTCAGAGATATGGCCAGTTATAGTTAACCAATTGTTTTTCAATGCCGGAGGAATCATAGTTGATAACGCCATTTACCGCTTGTCAATATCTCTATTTTTTACAGAGATATTCGTGGTCAAAGTTAAAAGTTATTTGAAATTGCACCAAATTTTAGACGTTTTTTACCCTCCCAAATTTTAAGGTGGCAATGCCCTCACAAGTTGTATGGTACTCGCATTATCACCCTCGCCTAGCGGCACGTTACATGGCTTATACGCTGAATTTTAAGCCAATTTTTGACTTTCCCCCTTTGAGAAAAATTGTAAGGAAGACCCCATCCTTGATGAGGGCTGCACAAGTAAGACTTGGTCATTTTCTAGCACGTGTAAAAATTTGGAGGTGCAGCACCCCCTAGGGGCCGAAACATGGTCTTCCAAAAAGCTGATTTGGGTGGGTATGATCTCACTTTAACTTGTTTGTGGTTACTGGACAAAAATTCACCGGACTTATTTACTGAACGCGGGAGGAATTATGGTCGATCAAGTACTTGTCCAATATTGAATATCTGTATCCTTTTCGGAGATATTTGCTGTCAAAGTATAAAGTCGTTTGAATTTGTGCTAAATTTGGCATGTTTTTGGTCTCTAAAATTTTTCTGGGTAGGGTTTCTTAAAATTTTGGATCTGGATTATATAATGGAGCACACTTTTCATCATGGTGCAAAATTTCGCAGCGATTGGCCGATGGAGCTCGGAGATCTCACAATTAGAAGAAAAAGAATAATAATAATAAATGCCAGCAAAATATAAGTCTGCTTTGAAAACTATTGTTTCCATGCAGACTAACAAATAAAACATCAGCAGTAAAACATAAATTCACTCCGAAAGCTATCATTTTCGAGTGGACTAAAAAATGAGAACTAAAATGACGACTGAAATATTTTAAAAATTAAAATTAAATAATAAAGCAAAAATCACAGAGGATATGAACATAAGTGCTGTTTGCTCCTTGCAGCTGCTGTTACCGCTCGACATTGATGTACACAGCACTGCTCCACAAGGCACAAATTATCATGTCGAAGTTTTCGTGTCTGACATTGTCATGAATGTAACAGCATCATCTGTTCGCACGTTGATGGCCATCTTGATGTCACTAACAACAAAGAAGGTCAGAACTACAGCATAGAAACATTTACTGCATAGTGCGCTGGATTCCTTTCTATCTGAGTAATTGCCTGGTCTGCTTTTGATGGAGATATTTCAAAAACCAACTCAATGTGTTTAGTGCAATTTGAGTACATTTGTGTTTTGTTTCAGTAGTTTAACAGAGTGTAGCTCAGTACACTTACGTAAGTCAAGGTCATTGCCAAGGTCGTCGTGATCGTTTGACATGTATTGTGAACTATGGTTTGTTCTGTTTTAGCTCTTTTGATGAAACTTTAATCAGTTGATAAAATGAGCATTAACATTCGATGTAACACTCTCTGAAAAATGTCTGTCAGTCATGGTTCTACACTATGAGGCATAAAAAACACACCAAAAATTCTTTTACCATAATTTCAAGAAGGGTTATCCAATTTTAATAATTTCTGGTACACATATTCTTGACGCAACTAGCCATCAAATGGCCTTTCAGTTTCACTTCACCCAACATCTGCTTCTGCACTACCTGGTAAAAACAGAACAGACAAAATATGCATTAAAATCAACAAAAAAACTTTATAAAATTTCATCTTTCCGGATATGTGGCCACCAACAGCCAATCAATTACAAGGTTTGACTGTTGAGCAGCAGCATGTCTATTAAATAAGCCTAACATTCAAGAATATTGATGAATTCAAGAAGTGACTGCTGAAGCCTGGATTGGTCTGGAGCAGAACGTTATCGACGCTGCTATCAACGAATGGAGAAAGTGTCTCTGAGCCAAGCCCATGTTTGTGGGCCAACATTTCAAACATTTTTGTAGGCAGTTAAAAAATGGACAATTAGATAAACTATTAGGTAAAACGATAGAAATATGGACAAAATGTGTGTTTTGTGTGTTGTTTTGATTAAGAAATAGTACCAAAGTGGTTAAGAATGCAATATTTTGTTCATTTTCTTTCCCCAGGTAGTGCAGAAACAGACAGTGGGTGAGGTGGGAAACTAAGCAGTCATTTGATGGCCAGTTGTATCATTAATGTTCGTACCAAAACGTATTAAAATTGGATCACTTTTCTTCAAGTTATGATGAAAAAAATCTTGGTGTGTTTTTATGACTCACAGTGTATGTTACTCAACAGTAGCAGCTCATCATGTGGTGCATGAGAGAAAGGTTGTGTTTTTGGTGCATGAAGGAAGTGGAAGAAAAAGATGAATTGTTGAACATTCCAAAGAATCTGTGGGCTGTGAAAAAGATCGAGGAGTGCAATTTCTGGTTCCTTAAAACTGGTGTGTACTACAAGTATAATAGTTTTCAAGTATTTTTGCGAAGTACTGATTTCTATTTGTTGTAGGATTTATCTCATTTTTCTACCCAATTTGTTTATCAGTGCAAAAGTGCTTTATATTTTCCATTTATTTTGAATATGAAAGTTGCATTTTTTAATGACTAGTGGATAGTACAGATATAGGTCGTTGGTATACATATAAGTAGCTGTCATTTATTTTGTTATGCTTATTATGTTGCTCATTGTTTGCAAGTCGAAGACATTTTTTGATGATTGTTTTTTGTATGCATGTTCTTGGTTGCATTTAACTCATGTTCTTTTGTGTTGTCATGTTACTGTTGAAAATGGTGAACAGTCGAACGCTCTGAAGATGGTATGTTTTCTGTTACTTGTCATTGTCTTTGAATTAAAAAAATAGTCTGGTTAAATTGTACTTTAATTTAACAGCATTAAGTTTTTACACTGGGAAAATAAATGTTTTAGTTATGATAAGACTTCCTGGTGAGTGTTTTGACTCACAGGGTAGTTCAATTGTAAGCCATCATTGCAATGTCTAGATGCTCAGGCTTTCCTAAATGTTGATCAGTAGTTACCGGTGGTGACCATGTTCAGTAGTTTGCTTACTGATGTGTTTAGTTACACCATTGTTACCATTGCAGTTATTTGCACTAACTTGTGTGTCCAGTACAGTAAGTTGCAGGTAGTGCTTTGGATAATGAGCTGTATGATAGAAGTGCTGTAGTGTTTTAGAAAATTGTTTAAGTAAGTAAGTAAGTGAGTGCAATATTTATAGTGCACAATGTCAGCCAGTGGTTGAATCTGAGGTAGCCTACTTGGCTGAGGCGCTAGGGGGCGCTGTAGGCCTGCTGTAAGCAGTGAGTTTTAAGGAGGTGATGGAAAGTGTCTGCAGTGGTAGTGCTGCGAATGCTAGAATGAAGTCGGTTTGAGACTGTGGAGGCTGCAATGCTAAAACCACGGGAGACAAAGGTTATCTGGACATGTTGAACTGACTGCAGCTTGGGTGTTGGCAGAACGCAGACAACGTGTGGGAATGTGATAATTGAGAAGAGAACGGAGTTGAGGATGTTGTATGTGAAACTGGCAAGTTTGAATTCAGTGCGTTTAAAAGGTGTTTATTATGGCTCTTTATGCCACCCATTTTGGAGCTACAGAGCATCACCTTTCAGATGGTATTCACACATTGTTACTTGACACTTGACAGTTGTGTAAATGCACCCTATCGTAACTTTTGCTAGATAGGCCGCTCCTCGACTTACTTACCCTGGAGGGTTGGAAGACTGAGTTGATCTCACTTTATATACAGAGCAGTCCTCTCTCTCTCTCTCTCCCCCATTCCCAGTCAGGGGGACGGGTCACCGCCCTAATCGGGTGGGTCACTGCACCCCAATTCATTCCAGGTCTGTTGTTAAGCTGTCTCCAGGCCACGTGTCCCTTTTGGCCTGATCGTGGGCTGGACATTGGAACACCAGTCTTTGCATTATTATTTATCGCAGTGTGGAAAGTTCATCCCTTGTGCTTCTGATTGTGCATCAGCGGGTGAAGAGTCTGGTGCATTGTTGTTCAAGAGAGAACTTGAAGCTCAGATAGCAACTGAACGTGAAGAACAGGTGATTGCCTACTACTCAACTCCAACTTTCTCATATGCGGCTTAAATTCCTTAGCTTACAACTTTTATTTACGTACTTTTCATTTTACATCATGTTTGTTGATGTTCCAGCAAACACTGTTGCCTTCTATGGAATGAATGTTTGCTCCCAGATGTCATTACAATAAAGTTGCAAGTTGCCGCAAGTTTTCAGTGTGCATTACTGGTGTGCTTAATTGTGCTAAAGCATTATTTTGTAAAATCTGTGCAGTAGTGTAGGGGAATAGTGCAGTATCAGACTTGGGTAATTTGCACATCAATGGATGGCTGCATAATTCACACTGGTGTTATTAACTCGTGCCAATTAGCTGCTGTTCTGAGATTGTAAAGCACTTGCTTCGAGTTTGAACGATGTAAGCAAATGCCTCAACATGTTTTACAAACAGTTAGTGATAAATGCAGTGGCAACTCGTGTCTACTTTCCAGTGACTCCTGCGTAAATCATTAAGGTCATCGGGAGCGACACTTGGCCAAAAATGCTGCAGTGCTGTAGAAATCCTGTTTATCGCTATGTGCTAAAAGCCATTTTTCTCACAAACTAATTTAGCATTGTCACAGTCACATCTGTACTAAGTATAATCTGTATGCATAGTACGTTGTTTGTGGACTGTGTTATGTGTTTCAGTTGCTGCTGAGCAAGTGTCACATATTTGTCACGTTGAGTGGAAGTGTCAGTGGTCGAACGATTCCATTTCTTCTCACCCGGCTGTCACTGAGGAATGTTGATGTGATAAACTGGTCGACGATGGTATTTGCTTTCTTTTGACATTATACAGTTTGCAGTTTGTTTTGGCTTGTGGCATGTCACATGCCTGGCACTAACTTTATTTATCACAAGACATTTTGTTGTTGTTGTCATAATATCCTACCAACTCTTTTTTTCTCATTAGAGACAATGTGAGAAGAGTGAGGGAGTAGGATACGGAGTCGTTTGCAGTTGTTGTGCCAGACAGATTACTTGACGACAATCCATTCGACACAACGGCTGCAAATGGGTACAGATGTCGACATGCCAAGGCTTGTTGTCAACTTCTTTCGATGGCAGGTGAACCGGCCAACTGTTAGTTTCACGACTCCACCAGAACCCAAGACATTTTGTTTTATTTAATTTAGGCAATTACACAGGTTTCTGCAGTTTTATGCACCACGTGGTTCCTGGTTGCTGTAGAATAGGCTTTATCCATTTTCTGGCTGGATTGCCTAAAAGGCACCTAACTTAAGCAGGTTTTTTCTTACACGCGAGAGTAGCATAGCTAGCTATAGCACGTATTAGCTATAGTAATTCTGTCTGTCTGTCCGTCCGTCCATTTGTTCGTCATGACCCGGTATCGTTTCAAGACCAGGTGAGATAGAGACTTCGGGTTTTCACCACATGATAGCCTAGAGTCTCTAGTATTTTGTGACAAAATTTCATGCTGCTGGGTAAAGAGGGTCCCCCAAACGAGGGGACGAAAGAGGGGTACCCCTCCTAAAAAGACATTATTTTACCGCTACTGCATTTCAAGAGTGAATTGCACTAAAATGGCTAAATATAGACCAAGACAACCTGCGTGTGAAATTTCCAGCATGGAATGTAGATTTCAGCAGTCCAAGTCCGGACTCTTTAGATTCAAGGAGGCCTGTGCATGTGGGTGTCAAAGAGTGGTTATTTATCCTTTGTTGGCTTGTCGAGCATGTAAATGGTTGCAGACTGGCACAGCCATGCTGCTTATCATAACAAGTACTGATGACGAGCTTCTTACGAATGTCAACATCGATGACCTTCAGTGACCTTGAACCCCAAAAATATTGATTTTAAGTAATTTTTTGGCGATTTTTGGCTGCAAAAGGGTGAATTGCGATTAAATGGATGGAGATAGACCAAGATTATTTGTGAACAGGAACTGCCATAGGCTCTCGCGCATCTCATGAGCATTAGCTCAGATTTCTTGGTTTTATATTGCAATAGTTAGATTGTGTACCTGAATCTTTTGTTAGTTAGTATTAATTTTGTGTATACGTATATTTAGGTTGTTTGCTACTGTTATTTGCATTTTTCAGTGTTTGTTTGTTTGATTTTTACGTGCAACAGCAGCTATTGCTGTAGTGCGTCTTAGTCGTCACAATTTTGTCCGTGCGTTTGTCCGTCTGTCTGGTGGATCAGTCAAAATGGTGCAATCTAGGATTACCAAATTTTCACCGTCGGCTGCCCGAAAGACTCTAGTTTCAGGAACCGCAAACTGACATCCAGCCGATATGGCATTGCCAGAGCGATATAGTGGCACCATCTGGTGAGTACAAGTAAGACACTATAAGCTTAGGGCCTACATATTTAGCCGTAGGGCGTCTGGCGCCATCTGTTGAATGATTTTGTTTTACTGGGCCTTCTGTGAAACTAACCAAAAGCCGTACAGATGAGATCTATGGATGAAGTCTACGCATCACTAGCGTACGACGGTGCACACCGCTGTTGCGCGTTCCTGTTTGCGTTAGCAGAGCTTCACTTGTTGTTTTGTTTTTTGTTGTCAGTATCAGTGAAGTGATTTCCTGTAGTTACTGCTCTCAAAATGATCTGCAGTCTATCAAGTAGGACATAAATCTACTGTTATTCACTCACTCAATCATTCGTCGTATAAATGCTGGTGTTATTGTGTTGGTTGATCAGCTGAACGTCTCGTGTGAACTCTCATTGAAAGTTGCATCTTACAACGATCGACTTGCTGTGTGGGAGCTGCTTGTTGAACCCGTGGAGGTTGACGGCAAACATAGACTGTGGGAAATTTTTCTGAAGGTTATTTTGCGATTTGTAAATAGTGCGATAGTTGTGTTTTCCAGCACAGTGTACAAGGGTCGTTCGATAAATAAGTTACAAAACAGCGTCAATCTGTTAGTTTTTCAAATATTAAGAATCCGAAATATACGTTTTGTAGGGAATATAATACTGAGTAGCAGCTGTGAGTTTTATAATGATGACATCACTGTGACGTCATTTATAAACATTAAATATGGCAACGTTGCCACTGAAGTCTTCCCGTAACGAACAGCTTGCCGTTATTGTATTTCTATGGGCAAAAAAATGAATGCAAATCAGATTCACTCTGAGATGCACTCTGATATGGCGACAAGTGCTTTAGAAGCAAACAGTTCACGTTCGGTGTAAGGAAATACTAGGTGGGCAGAAATTTGCATCATATACCGATGTGCAATCAGTCGTTCTTTTTGGCATGGACAGCAGCCAGCATCGTTTTGTTTTGCATCGGGCATTCAGAAGTTTTCTGACAGATAGGACAAATGTTTGAGCAAACTCAGATGATATGTTGAAAAATAAAACGTTAATCTTTAGCATTTAACGGGATGGCGTTGACTTGTTAAGTTTATTCATTTTTTAATTTCTATATTTGTCACTTGCGAGTTGTGATAGATTACTAGTGGGGAAAATAATACACATGTAGGCTGTGTTCTGTGAACAGATGACGTCACAATAATGACGTCATCATCAAAAAAAATTTTATGCATGTTCAGAATAAAATTCCTACAAAACTTATTTTTCGAATATTTTTTAGATTTTGAAAACTAACAGAGTTACGCTGTTTTGTAACTTATTTATCGAACGTAGCTTTTATATCAAGAACTTAAGTTACTTACAAAAGTGGTTTTATTGATTAGTCTTTGTTTTTTAGATGTCTTGTCAGTTGTAAATGCCACTGGTTTTCCTTTTTTTAAACACTGTGTAATATTGTCTGCATGGTGTGCAGTGTATTTGCATTGATGATGAAATGATGGTGATGATAAAAGGTCAAAACTCCCCTCCCCCCATTTTTTTCTGGGCTATCTACACACTTAACAAAGCTTCCTCCCTTTTCTTTACTGGGCAATCTACACCCTCAACCAGGAGCCGAAGGAGGGGGGGCTTAAGCCAAAAGTGGAGGAACTTGCGCCGGATTTCGAATCCAGATTTGGGGGATAGAAGCCACTGCATGTGAGTTTGAGCTTGTGGTGTTGTGTGACACAGCTGCAGAAGAATGATCTGTTATCAGTTGATGATGATGACGTGGAAATTGGGTCTTTGCCTCCACCTCAGATGTCCATTGACATCACGTCGGCTGATGTTCTCCAGCTCACTGTCACTAAAACTTCGCTGGAAGTCTTTAACAATCTTGCTCAGGTAACAGTACCAGGTGGCGCGTAAAAAGTGGACAATCCGTGTACATGTTTTATGTAGATTGAGCCACTGGACAGTTTTGGAAATGATTGGTGTCAGTTATTGCAGGAAAGGGTGGCGTTCAGTGTGACCATGCTCTATTGCTTGAGGCTGCTCGTTTTCAAAACTGTCTGATTGCTTGATCTGTGTAAAGCATAAGTATGAAGTTTCACTTAAATTTTGCCTCACTCTATATTTTATCATTTAGTAGTATCATGATCCATTCAGCGTTCAACCATCAGTACTGATGAAGGACCAAGAAGAAGAAGAAGTATCATGCTTTATGTCAGAGTAATATTAAACTTGTTTAAACATTATGTATTTCTGCCATCTGTGTCTGTTTCTTTTCAATATGCAAATGCTATTTGGTGCCACTGCGAAAGATTTTTTCAATGCATGTTTAATGGTGATTGTTGAAAATGTGATATGCTGCTGATGGAGATATTTGCTATGTTTTGTTCAGTCATTTGGTGATGCGTATCGACTTGTCGATATTGCTGGTATTGAGGCCGCTAGTTTGCCATTTATTGTGAAGAATGAAACCGGGATGCATGTCTCTATTAAACCCGATGACTCCTTCGAGGTAGTGAACAGTTCTGTATGGTCAGCAGATGTTTCTTATGTACTTACTTTATTACAAGTTGTGTATAAAATAGGCGAGGCTTTGGTTGAAAATTCTTAGGTGCAATCACTTCTTGCAGCGCAAACACTTTAGCATAAACTACACGTTTTTGCATAGTGTTCTCTGTCGTCTGTCTCATTTTTGCACCCTGCCTAAATGTCGGACAGATTTAGTTGCTGTTCTCAGGTACATTTATGGGGTCCAGTGACCCTTTGCATTAGATAGTGTCTCTGCTCCCCCAGAGGAGTTGAACCGCCAGTCACAATAATTTGCAATTGCTCATTTATGATTGACCAGATAGCAACACCAATCAGCGGCTTCGCATTTTACCAAATTACTTAGGTCTTTGTTTTGTTATGCAGACACTGATAAAACATGGTCTGTCTGCTGTCTGACTGATATATATGTTGTGTGTGTAATATTTGCCAGATCCCCGAGTCAGCCGATGCTGATGCATTGCCATTGTTTGATGGAGACTCGTTGCCCCTTCGTCTCAAGGCATCTGCAGCTGATGGTAAATCATCAACGACTGATTACTTTTTTAACGACAACTTTGAGGACAAAACAAAGAAGCTTCAGTTAGTGGTATGTTACGTTTTTTGTGTACGTCAATGGATGGATGTTTTTGTATTTTGACCGTTGAAAATTACTGGATTGTGTCTTTGTCCTGTATTCTTGATCAGTACTGTTACAAAGAGTAGAATAAAAATCTGTCTTGCTGATGAAAGTGTTACTGTATGGAAAAGTGTTGCTGCAGTACATAAGATATGTTGAATGTCTGTATGCTGATATGAAAGATGTTATAAGGCAATTGTTTTTTGCTTCTGTTGGGTTATTAAGCCGTAGTACTCCAATTGTCTGCTGCTTTATTGTGCACTTAGCGATGCTGCATGTTGCAGATGATAATAAGGTCATCTGGTTACATATTTCTCGATGTGATATTGACTCGTTTTCATGCATTTACATACCCGGTCTGTTACGGGTTGTGTGTGATGTGTTTACGTTTGTCTGACAGGTTGCTGATCTGGCGTCAGTGCGTGAAGTGAATGTCACACGGGCCGAGACTCGGGTCTTTGCGTGTAATCGTCGCTCATTCCCAGGTGGAGTTTGGCACATTGTGTCACAGATCAGTGCTTCGCATGGCTGCAAGATTCTCACCCTACGATCTGTCCTTCAGGTTAGTTACAGGTCAAAGGATGTGTATTCTGTACGCATTGCCTTAACTGGCCTCAGTCTTGTGCCAGAGTTCATCGTCCATCATCGTAACTCGCTGATTGGCCACATAACCAGGCTCACCGAAGATGCTATGGCCCATCAGGCTTTGTGGTATCACATCGACATGACTCAGTCATCCCCCTGATCGTAGCTGTAGACGTCATCCAGGCTGCCCCAGGAACAGATGGCTTACCCAGGTAATCAACTTTGCAGGCAAAAAACACTTTGTCTGCCAATTTCTGGAGATGAACGTTTCCACGTGGACATTTGGGGGTGATGACTGACTGCATGTTAATGATGACAACTGTGTACAGCTTTTCATAGGAGACCCATTTCAGAGTTACAGAGCATTACTCGTCACCATTATGAGCTGTTTATAATAACCATTCTGCTGTCTGCAACGGTTTGATCACAAAATTTTGCAATGCAATTAATGCAGATTTTGACTGAGGGTTTTAATTTTCTATGTCCAGTGTCCATTTACCACAAGGAGACTGAGGCTTTTGTACTATATTATGTTTACTTTAGCATCTTATTTTATTTGCAGTCTTTGGCATGGTGCGTTGCCATACTGTGATGCTTTTAGTGCCAGTTTCTGGATCTTTAGTTATCTGATCAGTTAGTAAACCATCTGTTAATTGTAACTTGCTAGTTAAGTTTGTGCGTGTTTTTGAACAAAACCTTGATTAGCCGTTAGCTAACTGAATGGTATACTATAGTCGCTTAGCAACGATGCTCATGGCACTAATCACTTCCGCCTAGCATATGCGGGCGTCATAAATATGCAGTATATATGAATATGTGTGCAATATATATGAATATGTGCGCAAGCGCACGTCAGCTAGCTCACGAGCCAGCCAACCAATTGCGGATGGCCTTTTTGTCCATTCATGAATGGATTTTGTAGTAAAATTTGTAGCAGCAAACGTCTCCTCAAGCGTTTCGAAGATCTTGCTGTAAGGTAAAATCGTTCTATAGTACCACATTCGTCAATTAACTGCTTGCAAAATGCTACAAAGGTTGTGTTAAATATGATAACTACAATTGATGGTTAGCTAACTGGCCAATTTTGGCCAGTTAAATTTTTGGTTATTATAACCATTGGTTATTGCAACGGGAAACGGGAGTTATGCAAATCTGTCAGTTAACACTAACTTGACCGGCCAGTGAAGATCCAGAAACCGGCCTTCAGTGATGCCTCGTAATGATAGTTATAAAATAGTAGTAATTATAATAATACGTTTTGAAGATTGTAATATTTAAGTGTTGTTTTTTGTTTAGGTTCGTAATAGCCTTCCATTTGCGGTGGATGTGAGCTATACACTGGTAGCTGACACAGTCGGACATTGTGGTACTGTGGAGTCTGGCAGTGCAATCAACCTACCCTGTGATGCAGTGTACACAGCACCATATGAATTGCATTTCAGACCGTGCATTGACAGGTGTGAAAATTGTTAGTATTTAGTGCACATCACGTCATCACTGCATCCTTGTTGTCACATGTGTCACGTGGTTGTTGGTTTGGTGATCTAGTAGTTAAACCAGGTCCTGTTATTACCTGGATGAGTGACTGGCTGTGAGCAGGTAAAGCCCAAATTCCATTATACTGACTTTGCGACAAAGTCAACTTTGTTACGGAAGCAAATCATGAAAATCCGTGACGTAAATCACGACGCCGACTTTCATGATTTGTGTTGCGGATTTTCGTGATGTCCGCGACAAAGTCGTGGACTTTGTTGCAGTCTTTGTCGCTGACTTTCCCCATGCATTGTAATGGACTAAATTCTGTTAGAGCGATACAAACGTGTTTGTCACGGACTTTGTTGCAAACATCTTGACATGTCAAGATGGTTTGTATCCGCAACTTTTATGATTTTTGTCCACGACTTTCTTCTCGGGGAAGTTCCTGTGAAAGTCGGCATAATGGCGTAATGGAATTTGTATAACCATCCACCGGGTTGACTCAGTCTTCTACCTTTCATAGGATGATAAAATGAGTGTCATTTTTCGGGCTCAGTGGTAATAAATGGCGATTGTGAATGTAGTGCTTTAGCTGCCAGTTTAGGCAGATCTGTGGCTCAAGCCATCAGCTTGGTTCAAAGGTCGGCAGCCACTCGATGCTGTTCTACATTTATCAGATGAACCAGGCGAACTATTAAAATTGCATGCCGTGATGACAGCACCATAAACATTGTCGTAGCTATTACTATTGTATTGTTTCATGCCTCATGCCATTAGCTAGTTGATGCTATTATTGTTGGCACAACCTGGTTGTAGCAGTCTAGTTATTTACTACTTAATTTTAATTTAATTTAATTTTTAATTTTTTGCAGACACCATAGGCTGCATCGTAGTGGTTCAGTAGAGACAGTTGTGATTATTACTTTTAATGTTATTAGACACAGTGACTAGCAGAACTCATTTCTGTGGTTTGGCATTTGTGGCAGACAAACTTGAAACAGCATTTTGCTGCTTAGCTAACAATTGCCAGTGTTCATTGTGTAGTGATGCCAAGGGTTCATGTGTCTGTCAATGGAAGAACATTACTGCTGGTGAGATGGTAATACTGGAGTGTGCTGGTCATGGAACTGAAGCCAGCATGACGTTTTTCGCCGTAAGTCATATTATACAATTTTTGCAATTTTTTCCATGACTTTGCCTTCAAAGATTTACTTCAGTAAGTAAGAAGAAACCATCTTATCAGCTAGTCACAATGTGCCGCCATCTAAGCACCCACACACAAATGTACTTAACAGCTGTTCGTATTGTTCAAAGTTGATGTCAGTTTGTGTCAGATGAATTGGAAGGCTGTTTCATCGTTTCGGACCTGCAGTGATGTACTTTCCAGATATTTACTTGAGTTTGTGACTGATTTTGATGAGGTTTATTTACAGTTGTACTTGCTAAACATCACTAGTGAAGCACTGGATGGATGCTTGGATGTCTGCGTGTTAGGCAAAGATGGCAATGGAAGCTGTGTTGTTTGAGTCGACAACAGAAACATCGGCCAAGTGCTACACTTTGTCACTGAGTCCTGCGGTGGTGTTTCGTAATCTTCTGCCATTCACAGTTGACTGCAAGTCTCAGGTTCGATGTGATCAGTAAGCAGTTGTGTGATGTACACTACAGGGTGACTCAAAATGAAGAGGAACATTTCATTTTCCGCCTTTGTATATGGCACATGTCACCGTATAGCAAGGCAACATATTAGCAGTATTTATGCAGTGTTCATTGTGACCGCATTTCACTGCAATGATTGAAGCTATTTTTTCTGACACTGTAACCAAACACATATCTATATAAGCATGTATGCTTACATGAACGTACTTTTTGTGCACCACCTTGTAATTGTCTGTCTAATCCAGTGCTGTCCAACCCGCGGCCCGCGGGCCGCGGGTTGGACAGCACTGGAT
>Ga0209367_1000389_pt1 | contig 41834 bp, 20 predicted proteins | sample WorMetLIZISLAND2_FD_187412 | JGI IMG/M metagenome (GOLD analysis project Ga0209367, IMG submission 187412) | Marine gutless worms symbiont microbial communities from Max Planck institute for Marine Microbiology, Germany - Olavius geniculatus... ...
GTCTCAGGAGCTTCAAGGTCTCGGCCAGCGTCTCGGAAGCTGCAACGTCTCGTCTCGGATTTTAAACATCCCGTCTCGGTCTCGCCTCAGAAGGTATCGTGCACATCCCTGGTTTATGAGTTCAAGAAGCAACTGGTGAAGTCTAGGGCATAACATTATCAACACTGCTGTCAATGAATGGAGAAATCGTCTCCGTGCCTGTGTTTGCATAATGGGCCAACATTTCGACCAATTTTACTGCAGGTAGTTAAAAATGAAACAATTGCATAAAGTGTCAACCAAAGTATCAAAAATGTGAACAAAATGTGTTTTTGTGCATTATTTAGATTAAGTAACGGTATTACTCAAGCTGAAAATGCAATATTTCGTTGGTTCTGCTTTCCCCAGGTAGTGCAGGAACAAACGTTGAACGAGGTAGAAAGCTGAATGGTCATTTGATGCCCAGTTATCTCAGAAATATTCACACCAAAAAAATATTAAAATCTGACAATCATTCTTCAAGTTGCAATCGAAAATGTTTGGGATGTTTTTTGGAGACACAGTGTACAAACAGATGCAAACTAGATGGTAATTAGATCTGGAACGTATAGCGTCGAGCTCTTTGTGTCACCCCTCGCTGCAACCTTCACCTTTGACCTTTTGAAACCAGAACCCAATCAGTTCCACCATAACTGCCCCGTGATGCATAAACGGTGAAAGACCACCAACGCGTGCCAAAGACAGATGCCGTGGAAACAGAATGAGGACCTAATTTAAACCTGAATACGCATTGCTCGCTGAAAATATGAAACAGCTAGTGCCCTCGCATGAATTTTCACTTGAGGAAATAATAAGTAAGTACACCACAACGTTCAGATTTTGCAATACTGCATACCAACCCCTCACCCTCCAGGAGGCCGCTGGATGTCGCGAATCGTGATGCTTAGTGCAACAGAAAGACTTTTGAAAAATGTCACAACACGAGAAAGAACATATCTACATCCGCCTCTGAAGAAAATTGCAGACAGAACCACAGAAGCACGTGCACGAAAACGTACATACTGTCTCCAAGTCGAATTAAAACAAGGTGGAAAATGCTAAAAACAAGCTGAAATGGCAGACTAAAAGCATGTACACTGCGATTGCTGAAGCTGGCTGGAACGTGTGCCTGCTAAACGTAAAGTACAAGGGCACGGATAATAATTTTCACTGACAAATGCATTTACTGACTGCTACTGTCTCACTGTGAGTTATTCCACAATGGGGTAACCGGTATGAAGAAGAAGAAGATTCCGCATAGACAGCTAGGTCCGTTGCGTGGGAGCTCATCCCCTTTACAGCGCTTTGAGCCAGAGAGGGCGAAGCCCAATCAAGCTAGCATACAACCCAAGTCGGCCGGATGGCCGGCTCAAGTTAACAGCCAGCGCCTTTAACCGACTGGGTCAGTATACCTGCAGTCCTGGCCACAGGGCCTACTGTTACGCAGAACTCGCCGTTTCTTCCCTAGCGATGGCCCTGACCACCGCCAGTACTCATTTTACCATCCTACGGAGGGTAGAAGGCTGAGTCGACCTAGTTGGCTGGCTCCGTACTGTAGACAGTCACCCATCTAAGTACTAACTGGGCCTGGCGTAGAGTAACTTCGTTTCATCCGAAACACGTTACCAACTACGCCACGCCACCAACCGGTATAGTGTGTTAAAAGTATGACCAGGGAACATTAAAAAATCTTTCTGTAAATTACTACTAAATATGACATTTAAAAGGCTACTGTAGATGTATTTGTATGAGTAGTGACACATCTGGCACAATAAACAGCACTACACTGTATTAGTGGTATACTATGTCCTGCATGCACGAAATCAACCTATTACTGACAGTCAATATACATACATCTAGCTGTTCTACTGCAACATTATAAGGTCGTGCACAATAGCAATAAGTCTAAAACATCGCAGGCACTGCTGTTATCAACTAGCAAGAAACGAAAAATGGAAACAAATAACTAGAAAAAAATGCTGACCCAGTGCCGGCATAATTATGTGGCCATCCACTTAGAGCTATGCAACTCTAACTCAAAATTAACCGTAATTTTTTTGAAATGAAAACTGGCACACTTGTCAGTCCTACCCTGAAACAATTTTAGGCTTTTCTGCACACAGACAGACAAATAAACACAGATCGGCAAGGCTCATAATGTGGCCTGCTGATACAGAAAAGTAAAAAAAAACAAATAATAACAAAACATTCACATTTTCGCTTCCATCAACTATAAACCATGAAAAATAAAACTGAGAGTGACGTTGCAAAGAATTGTGCCATTTATTAAAAACAATTCGCAGCAAATGATGATAACGTATGTACAAATTTAAGTTGATTGATTTTAGCGCACTAAAAATTCAACTGTTAACATAACAAGTAACCAAATTACGTGGAACTCCAGTTTACAATATTTCCACAAACAGTCAAAAACTTGGATGGTCCAATGAGACATTTCAGTTTATTTGTTATTGCCGACAAAACTCTCACATGAACATGAAACAAACACAACAGATGCTGCCTGCAAAAACCATGAGGAATAAAAACAAAAATAAACGAAAATAAACAGACAACTTACAACTAAACTGTAACTAAAACAACTCCAGTTTATTGTCACACTAACATCACACTCAAGGTGTCACTCATTAAAGATATCATCAAAATAAATGCGGTAAAGTACATCAATAACCACAGAATAACAGAAAATAGATGCATCTGCAGCGGCAGAAGCAAGTCATTCAGCAGCTGTGGAAGTCAAGTAATGTGCATGGCCCACATTGTCGAAACTTCCAAGAAAAATCTTTAAAAGTTTTCTCAACTTATGGAACACTAAGTGACTACAGGCTACGTGTCACTGCGTGGATTCTTAGGCCATAACAAATCCAGTGAACATTAAATATTGGGAGTAATATTGTTAAAGCAACTGTTGAAAAGTCCTAGAAAGATCTCACGAAAATACGAACTTGAAAAATGAATCTGTTAACAATAGAAAACGAAAATGTGCCAAAAGTAAGTGCAAAAATACCATGAAGGAGATTTTTGAGAATTACCAAAAAAGCCTTGAAAATGTGGGCTCATAAATACACTGCACCATAACATCAACATTAACACAGTAGTTCACCATAACGCAAATAAGAATTTGCTAACTAATACAAAAAATGTCCTACTTTACAGAAAGCTGTGTAATTTCGGACTAGAAAATGCTGGATGATTGTAATAAATATTTTAAAGTTCACAGCAGAAATGGTTTGAGTATAACCCAAAACAGAAGCAACAGAAAAAACAAAGACACGACATGCGATGTTTGAAATGTCCGATCAAACTTCAATGTTGCTGTAGAACGTTGGCTGTAACGACAAACACATACCATAGTTCATTAATTAGTATAATGTAAAGAACACAATAAAATAAACTTTCCACCAGCAGACTATCTCCTACAATGTACCACAGTTTACTATATTATGATGTTTAACTTTGCAACCAAATTCTCCCAAATGGGGGCTTTCAGTCCCAAATTTTGCATTTTTTGATAAAAAGTTTCCAACAAGAAAACGATTCTCTGACTTTTCTGACAGCCAAAAAGTTAACGGGTGTCTTGCTGTCACAGTAGTGAGTTCTTGGCACCTTAGGGCTTCCGCCGAGATAAATTTTGTATTTCATTGCATTGCATGGCTCACATTAAACTAGAAAGCACTTGTGAGAGTGCATATCTCTGCCAAGTAATTTTTACAAAACAGCAATTTAAACAAATATTTGTAAATTTGTTAGTTAAAATAATTAACTAAAACGCTTTCTTCAGTAGCTTATAATATAGCTGTACTACTGCCAGCATTGCTGCTGTGACGTCACATACACTACACAATCAGCCGATGATGTAATGACGTCACTGTTATTAAGACATCACACTGCAGTGTACAGACAGACAGACAGCGACAGAATAAAGAAAGAAAACATCATCTCCCCATTTACTAGGTAGATATAATTAGTGTACTGCATTCCGTGTCTCAGACTAAAGAATTATAACACTAATAATAACTATGAAGCAGACAAATACCTGACGTTGTGGCAAGTTTTCAGCTGACTCGACCGATTCATCCTCCTCAGATGACTCTGAATTCCCACCTGAAGCACCTATACAATCAGCATGATATTTATAATATTTATAACATTTACATAATAAACATGATTGAAGCTGGTAATGATTTTGAAGATTTCAATAGTTATAACTTGACGAAAACTAACGCTTAATAAATCATTACTTTCAATTAGAAGCGAATGGTGGTGACAGCCAGCAAAATGCACTATCTTATTTAGTAACAAATTTTTCAGTTATAGAGCTATAACCTCTTACAGATCCACTGAGATGCAATAATTGCATGTTTTTAAACACCTTATGCAAACAGAATAAAATGCTGCGATTTTTTTTCCCTGGAAAACAGCTGATTGAGATGCTTGTCATGGTGTCACTGTATCTAGGCCGACCTTATAATACAGCAGTAGTACCTTGCGGAGTTGTCTGCAAGGCGTGAATGGTCAACTTGTTGAAGCATGACAGACAGACACGGACTGGCTTGGACGACTGATGCTGCAGAACCCAGCGTTTGTTGGAGCATGCGTTGCAGCAGACTATACCACATTTACGACAGTGATGCTACAAACATGGCACCAGCAGCAGTAGTAGTAATGGTAGCCATAGTACCTCTGTAGTAGTGTGACTGCAGTAACACGTATTGCAACAGAATGCCACACTTATGACAACAATATAGAGTATACACATGCAAAGACACTGTGGCATACAAAAGGGCTGAAACAGGCATGAACAACTCTTCACATAAAGCCATCTCAGAACTACAGAGCATCACCTCCCATATGGGACCACACAGTGGCACACCTGTCACCCGAAACCGGCAAATGCACCCCAACTTAACAGCAAACAGGCAGACTGGTATTCAATTTACCTACCATGGTAAAAACAAAGGTCGAGTTGACCTTGGTGGCTGGTTATATAAGCCCAAATTCCATTATGCCGACTTTCACCGAAACTTCCCCACGGGGATAGTCAAGGACACAAATCATTAAAGTCACGGACTCAAACGGTGACTAATCATGAAACCATGAAGTTTCAATAAAAGTCGCGGACGCAAATCATGAAAGTCGCAGACAAAAACAATCTCGACATGTCGAGATGTTTGCGACAAAGTCTGTGACAAACCCGTTTGTGTCGCTCTAATGGAATTTAGCCCGTTACAATGCACGGGGAAAATTGGCAACAAAGTTCACGGACTTTGTCGCGAACACAAATCACGAAAGTCCGCGACACAAATCATGAAAGTCGGCGACGTGATTTGTGTGGCAGACTTTCATGATTTGTGTCCGTGACTTTCCATGTGGGAAAGTTTCGGTGAAAGTCGCAAAGTTGGCGTAATGGAATTTGGGCTATAACAAGACGTTTAACCGTCAGAGGACAGTCAGCCATCCTAGTAGTAAACAATTCATAGCGACCTAAATGGAAACTGAACCCATAAGCTCATGATCATATATCTTACACGCTACGATTATGCCATTAAGCAAAACCGTGTGGACTCAGCATATTAGCAAAGTACAAAGAGAGAAGAGCGAAGAGTTTGAATAGACCAGGAATGGTTGCATGGCAGCTCACTTCCTTTGCAGAGCAATTTCACCAAACGGCCGGCTCTGTTAACAGCCAGCTGTTTTGCAAAACTCACCATTTCTTCCTCAACAGTGGCCATAACCACTGCCAGTACTAATTTTGCCTGCCAACGGAGGGACGGCCAAGCTGAGTTGGCCCATGTGGCTTGATTGAATACAAAGATAACATACCCGCGAACCATCACCTATTTCCCATCTCAGACTCTCAGTACTAACAACTACTTCATCTCAAGTGTGGCTCGGTAGTCCAACGGTAATGTGTCGAACTTGTAATCCTGAGGTCACTCAGGGGCACAGGTTCGACTCCGCACCGGGACACTGCCGGGTAACGACCTTAGGCAAGTTGTTCACACACATTGTGCCTCTGTCATCAACCAGTATAATTTGGTACCGGCTTCACCGCTGGGACATAAACAGGCATACTGCGCGATACACTGGCCCCGTATCCGTGGTCTTGCAGTGTAAAAACTGGTGTCTGGCTGAGGGCCTTAGGAAACGGAGATCAGCACCGCCCTATGGGCCGTAAGGCTCGGGAAGGACTTTACGTTTTTTTACATCTCAACGTTGGCCACTAGGCGAAACCATAACAGAAACAAAAGAAATGAACAAACCCGTCTATTGATGACGGTAAACTGTGTCTTGCGGCAGTGCATACAGACAGAGGCACCGTCATCAGGCACCCAGACTGGTGACAGATCCTGCTCGGCTACTGCCGACAAACCTCCTACATGTACAACAATAACTACAGCGTGTGGCCAAAAGTGTGTCATAATGGCGGCTGCGTGAACGCTCGATTCGTTTTTTGCAAGGTGAATTCAAACATCATAAACAACATTATTTCAACAAAAGCGCTTACCTGACGTTTCAGAATTTTGTTATAAATCTTTGTGCGCAATAACAGAACGAAATCATTGCGGAATGGATGCATAAAGCTGACGAATGGAAGTTTAGTGAACTTTGCTTCAGGTTGTTAGAGCAGACTTGATATGGTCCTGTCTAGAGTTAATAGCTGACAATTCCTTCTGCACATGAGATTTTATGACCTTCCACACATTTTCGATAATGTTTTTGTCCAGTGATTCTGCTGACCATGTAAAACCCGAAATGTCACTTTCTATTTTCCACAGATGAGTAAATACTGCTAAAAGAAGTGCTTTCCAGCAAAATGTTTGCACACACCTGGCCACAAATTTGCATCAAGTGCATTCACATAGTTACAGCAGTCAATATTTCTGCCAATTAGTACAAAAGTACCCACTCTTTCGTAGCAACTACAACTCCAGAACATGGTGATATATTTCGTCTGTTGCTGCCTCTCAAGACATTCAAGATTCCAGACTTTGTGTAGCCTTTTCCAAATGTAGCCTCAACTTTTCTATCCTGTCCTATTACAGGGAACCTGACAGAGCCACCAGATGGATCAAGGAGGCAATTCACATCCGCAAGGAGGGACAACAAACCATGAGCCATGAAGAAGGCAGCTACCAACTCAGCCACACGTACGACTGCTTTCTTGGCACAAGACTTACTTACTGTGCCAAGAACCGAAAGAAGAAATGATTGTTTTCATTCTCCTGACGAAGACTTCTGGTGGAAGTTGAAACATTGAGGTACAAACAATTTTTTGGTCGTAATTGATGAATTTATTACTGTAAGTTTTTAGATTCAGAAAGCTAACTGTCGAGGAAGTAAACTGACTTTCAGGGAAACTGGCATTTTGAAGAAACTGACTGTTTGGGAAAACTGACTGTGTGGGAAACTGACTAATTGCGGAAAATGGCTGTTTGGGGAAAATGACTGTGTGCAGAAACTGACTTTTAGGGAAACTGACTATTTGCAGAAAATAACTTATGAGAAACCTAATCGTAGAATTTTTCGAAAATTATGGTTGGTAAAACTAATTGTTAAGTACTTTAGTTTTAGTTTCAAAATTTAGTTTAGATCATTTTGGCCACTTCGAACCTTAAATAGTTAGACGGTTGTGAGCGTTCCGACTGCAGTGACCAACTGTCCGTCCATATGTCGTGCAATAAAAAATGATAATAAGAAGCTTTGCTTTTGTTAAGATTGACAGTCTAATTCACAGAGACAGTGACTGTCTCTCTGACTTTTGTAGTGAGATAGTAAATGACTGTTAGTCTTTCTTATTATCTGTCTGTCTTCTCTTCTTTTTAATACGAGGCTTGACAGAATAGCAAAATTGATTGTCGAACTTTTGTGGAACTAACTATCCATGAAACTGAACGTTGAATTTCTTGTTTGCTTAAATGAGAATTGTCTTTGTTCTTGCTGTAATAAAACTTTGAAACATCTTCCAGAAAAACTCTTGTCTTTGCTAACTGTAATGATGACAACGACTCAGATGAGGAAGTTAAACTACAGGAGGAAATAGCAGGCGATCTAGGTTACGATTTTCCTCCTGGAACTCAAGTTTCTAGTAATCTAACTAACGTTCCTTCTCCGTCGGTAAGGACCATTTTCCAAGGACCCATATCAAACGAAGATATGAGACAGTTGTTTGCCCACGGTTTGAGGCCTGCCCTGGGACATTCTTATGAGCTAGCTAGGTTTCACAAGTACCACAAAACCTCGTAGTTGCGATAATAAGTTAGTAATGTGTAAAAGCAACTAAACAACCACTTATTCGATTAAAATGTGTCCTTGAAGCAAACTTGATAATTCCAAACTTTTGATCACCAAGTGCAAGTTTTGATCAACTTGGTGTGGCCATTAATTTTCCGGTCTGCCAGAGATCATAGGCCACCAAGTCGGCAGGACAACAAAGCCTACAACTAAACCATACTGAAGAAAAAACAAACAAAAACAAAAAACAAAACTAAACAAAATCGCACTTTTAAGTCGTAGATTCTGAACACAGCGGTTGACATGCATCATCCAATCAGCTTTCTCCATGGCCGTTGCCGCATACACAGTGAACGATTTGCCTGGACTGATTATATGCCAGCCATTACGAAGTTCTGCAAACATACCAAAGCAACATACAACAAGAAATTTGAGCTAATGCTCATGATACGTGCGAAAGCCTATAGCAGTTCCGTTTCAGTAGTTTAGCTGAAAATTGGGGTGTTCACGCTAAGTTAATATACAAACACCAAATTCTCTATCTGGATCGCATAATGATAGTTCTGTGGCGCCACCTTGTGAATGATATAGACTTGTGTCGCTGCCCGAAATCACCAAAAAATCTATAAAACCCCCTATTTTGGCGTTCAAGGTCATTCAAGGTCATTGAATTCCACGCCAATCGAGAGCCAGTGTATGACTTCCTATTAGTGATTAATAGTAACCTAGGGCCTATCTCACACTGTTACTAAGATACAGCAACTTATTGGCCAAAAATTGCAAATTCTGCCCACCCCCCTCTCATTTAGCGCCCTCGTTTGGGATGACCCCCTTCGAATTTATGGAAAAGGTTCACGGTTCCTGAAAATAGTCTTCTAGGCAGCCAACGGTGAAAACTTCACAATCCTAGCTTGCACCGTTTTTGACTGATCCACCCGTGTGACGGACAGACGGAATTGCGATGGCTAAGATGCGCTGAAAGCAGTAGCTGCTTTCACGCGTAAAAACTGCAATCTTACAATGCAATAAGTACTATTTCATGCTGAATTTGATTGAATTATCTCAGCCAATTCACAAGATATTGTGGGGAAAAGTATCTTATAAAATGGCAGCCACTACTGCTGCAGCAGCTGCACATGTGCGCCATCATCTTGAATTTGATCCAAAGTCAAACATTACGCCAAACGTATTTTCCACATGCTGACATCAGTTGGCATATCAAATTTGATATCATTTTAAATAGCAGCCAAACTATTGCAATTTAGTTATTTCCGGCCACCACCACATATTAACATTTGACTTTGACTTCCAAACAGCTAGCAGTTTGTACACCTTGTGACCCTGAATATTGGTGTTATAATTTGCGAAAAATGGTGTTTTGTTTTCGAAGCTATCTCTTTCACACTTAAAAAAAATAAATTTCAACTAATTTCAGCTTTGATCTCGAACCATGACCCTGACCTCAAAATTCAGCTAGTAGTTATTTTTGTTACTACGAACATCTGTCTCAAATTTCATGAAAATCAAAAACTAGCAGCTTTTAAAAAATCTTTCTCACAGATGACCAAACATGTCCGAAAATGTGCAAAAATATGACCTCTGCCAACACACATAGGTAATAGCCACATAGCTTTGAGCTAATGAAAAGAAGTAATTTGAGCAAAGCTCACGTGAAGTGCGATAGCAGCGGTCCTGCCACTTTGGCAATTAGTGTAGCCTACAGCAATAAGATTAATGCATCTTGAAAAAGTACTTAAATTTGAGGCCTCCGTATGGAAGACAACTTTTTAAAGGGGTAGCCTGCCTGTGCCAGCCTCCTTGAACCTAGGAGGTCAGGACTTGGACTGCTAACATTTAAATTTAATGCTGAAAATTTTATACGCTGGTTGTCTTGGTCTATCTCCAGCCATTTTGTCGCAATTCAGTGTTGAAATGAGTCGCAGGAAAAAAACGCAAAAAAAAAATCACCAAAACCCCCTATTTCGGGGGTTTAAGGTCATTCAAGGTCATCGACGTTGACACCACTATAAAGCTTGTTACTATTGCTTGCTATGATAAGCAGCATGTCTGTGCCTATCTACAACTGTTCTCACGATACACGAGATAATTGCGATAAAATAACCATTTTTTGGAGGGGTAGCCATCTTTGATGCCTGCCTGCGCCGGCCTCCTTGAACCTAGGGTGTCCGGACAAGGACTGCTAAAATCTATGTTCAATGCTGAAAATTTCATATGCAGGTTGTCTTGGTCTATCTCCAGCCATTTTGTTGCAATTCATGTTAAAATGTGCGCTGCATCCAAAAATTGCGAAAAATTCACTGAAAGAACCTTTTTTGGGGGGTTCAAGGTCGTTCAAGGTCATCGATGTTTACAAATCTAAAAAGCCTGTCACCATTGCTTGTTACGATAAGCAGCAAGTCTGTACCTATCTGCAACCGTTTTCACACTATACGAGCCAATAATGGCAAAATAACGTCTTTTTAGGGGAGTACCCTTCTTTGACACCCTCGTTTAAAGGGAACCCTTTCAACCAGAGGCACTAAATTTTGTCACAAAAAACTAGAGACCTTGAGGCAGCTCATGGTGTAGATATCGTGATCCTAGCTTGCACCGTTTTGATACAAGTATGAAAAATCATTGAAGAAAGTTGTATTAAAAACAGAACACTAACATGGTCTACTGACCTGAAAAATCTTCCGCTGATTGCAAGCGCACATCTTCTAACGGGATAACATGCTGCTGATTGTACTAAACGCATGCACAATGCATCTATCTCATGTTCACTGACCGTAAATGTAGCAAACAACAAAAACAACAAACTGGCTACAGTGTCAAAACTGATAGATATCATTGCAGTAACAAATTTTCAGAACTATGTATGTAAACTAAGTACACATTTTTCCTTCAGTCAGCTCAGTCGTGACCATAAATAGCAGGCCGTCTACCATAAGAAGTAAAAAACCTGCAGGCTTTTGACAGCAGAAGTCAAAAATACCAAAAAAACATACTATGTGGAAAATAAAAATATGTCATCAACCTTTTTCTTATTGATGATAATGTTGCCATAGACAAGGATATCATTGAAGAGGAAAAACTGTCGTGGTTTTGGCTTCTTTCGACACATCTTGATCAGTACACCCTCACCAACGAGCACTCGCCCCGCCATCTGTAACGGCTGCAGACAAAAATGAATCTCACAAGTTTAGTATTAAACTTAACAACATCGGCGCATTCACTTGACAAAACTACAACAAATGAGGTAAAACATTGTGTCCATACTAAAAAAAACTTTCCGTAAAATAATACCACAATAATATAACATAACTGCAAATAACCATCATATAATGTATGAAACAGAATAGTAAATTTTAATATAAAAAAGATATAAAAACATTAAAAATACAGCTTGCCAGACCTGTCCAGAACTACCGAAGCACTGCTCAACATCAAAAATACGTTTTGCATTTGCTTCGCTGTTTGCTGCAAAAAAACACAAGTTATTTTGACATCTGCCGAGAATACAAACACTTATCGTACATGTACAAGTCAATGCTACATAAGTTACATCACCATAATCATCACCAAAACATTGATGACAGCTCTAATAATTAACTCATATAGAATAATAATTACAATAATAATGGCTATAGTATATGTATTTAATACTAGCAATGGGAGATTTATCTTTTTAATAGGTTTATTTCTAAATTAATAATAATAAATTTATTCATAAAATATTTGGGGGCAAATTGTCCAAGGTGCAAAGGCAAATTGTCCAGAGGGCCAGCAAACCAGAAGGCAAACTATAGTGCCAAGCTAATTCGCCTCCTGGCTACTTTGCCTCCTGGCCTGTTCGCCCCTTGGCTGATTCACCCCTGCACCTTGGACGATTCGCCCTTTGACTCGTTCGCCTCCTGGCTTGTTAGATTATAGCAACGAACCTATTCTAGACATTTACTGCAAACAAGCCAAGGGCAAATCGTCCAAAGAGCAGCGTCGCATCAGCCAGAAGGCCAGCAAGCCAGGAGGTGAACGAGCCAGAGGGCGAATCAACCAACGGGCGAAATGGCAAAGGGGCAAAAAAACAGACATAAAGTCTTCATTAAATGACAGTAAGGTGTACTTTGCAAAATGCAGAATTTTCGGAAGGTGTATTTTGCGGAATTTTCGTTGCGGAATGTTCCGAAAATTACACCTTAAGAGTTTTTCTGCATTCCGCAATATTCAAATAAAGCCAAATCATCAACTTAGCGTAGGTTTAGGCTCACATTTAAGTCTCGAATTGATTCAGTAGGCTAATCACATATCGACTTAGGCCTATTTAACCTAACTCTTGAAATGCCTTGAAGGCACAGGCAGTAATCACTCAGGGGAACATCTCACTCGACGCCAAGCTGGCAATATTCACCGTCGTCGGCATATTAGTTTGGGAAAGATAGCAACAATCAGTTTGATTTTCAGCCATTTGTGTCAATACAGTGGACTGACTAAAAACACTTCGTAGCAATTGAATAAATTATATTTGACTACTTTTTGTATACCAATTAATTAAAATGACTACTTTTTGTATACCAATTAATTAAAATGACTGCATTAAATCCTGGATGGTATTTAGACAAAGTCTGATAGAAGCTAACTCATGTTTTATCTGAAAAGGGTACAATTACACTTATTTAGACCAGCTTCATATTTCACCAGTGAACTCTACTCGTCTGGTGCTACAAAAGATATCATTACACCACCGTTCAATTCTGTCCGCAAGTACCAGAAAAAAACATTTTGAAGTACCGATCTCACTGTTGTTATTATAGCGATGACAGGAAAACATTCTGGCATCAACATTCCATGAATTTGAATTTCTTTTAGTTTATTTTAAATTTTATTTTATATTGAGTTTCCACCAATATTTATTTAATTTCAATTTTATTTCATTTTTATTTTTAATGAATTCTATTTTACTTTATTTTGAAATTTGATCTCATTTTCTTTTATTATTGAATTTTATTTTGAATTTTATCTCATTTCAAATTTATTTCATTTCATTTTCAAATTTTAGTTCATTTTGAATTTATTTTTGCAACAAGCATTTTCTTTTTGGAATGCCTTACTTACTTACTTTACGTTCAAGTTCGTGACTTCGACGCTTAGCTATTCTACGCTGTTCGGCGACGATGCAATGTTGACGCGAGAATGTTTTTCCGGTCGTCGCTATAATAACAGCAATGAGATCGGTACTTCAAAGTGCTTTTTCTGGTACTTGCGGACAGAATTTAACGGTGGTGTAATGATATCTTTTGTAGCACTCGACGAGTACAGTTCACTGGTGAAATACGGAGCTGGTCTAAATAAGTGTAATTGTACCCTGAGAAGACTTCGCGCATTACATTAGGCGTTTTTGTAGGCCTGAAGCTATTAGGAGTTAACTTTCTATACTTCGTAAGAAATATTTTCATTATAAGAACATTATTGCTAAAACGGCTGTCTAAAAAACTCGGGTGACATAGTTAGCGAAGGCCTAATACTAAATCAGCGTAACGTAAGCCTATCAAAACAATGCTACAAATTAGCTTACTATCTTAAGCCGATGGCCACAAACTATGACAAAACTCAACAACAACAACAGCATCATTTTCCGCAAATTTTCATTCCGCAAAATACACCTTATTCCGCAAGTTTTTTCCACAACGAAAATTCCGCCAAATACACCTTCCGAAAATTACGCATTCCGCATAGTACACCTTCCCTTAAATGACAGCAAAATGTTTATACACTCATTACAGACAATAATCAAAAGATGTCCACCTAAACGGTCCACCATTTCGAAACAAAAATATGACTAGTACAAAATAAAACAAAAAATCCGTTTTTTTCTTTCGTTGACACTTTTGTTTACTAAAATTGCATAGAATAACTACTGTTTAACACTCAGTGCTGTGCCAATCCGAATATTTTATAATTCGGGCTAACTACGATTCGATTCACTTTATCGTTCGTGTAAAAACTCGAAATTGAGCTTTGTTTATTAAATTACTATTACACAGTCGTCATTATGTTCATTATTTTAGTTGTGATTGTAATTTGTATTACACAGATTTACACCACAGCATATAATGTTTACACTGGCCGAGCTTCGTTTTTTTGTCGTGGTCCATCACTAATTTGTGTAGAATCGGTGTTATGTATTCTATGCGTAAGTGCTCCTTAGGTGTTACAGTACAAAATTACGTTTTTTTTGTCGTTTTACACACTGTATCAAGATAAAACAGCCCGTAAATTTTACATGTTATACACCAGCAACCATTTGTAAGTCGTGGGGACCGTTAAACACTATTCAGACATTAACTGAACTGCTCGCTGTATTGTCTGGCACAGCAGCTGTATATACTGTATGTCGCGTAAAAGTTACCAATCTAGTGTTACAACAAGCTGGTTTGTGGTGATTATGACTACTGGTGGCCAATACTTACTGAAAATGGGTTTCCACCTTGGCTCACCTTTGGGCAGAATACAGGATGGGCAAAAAACTTACATATACGAAAAAGGCAGATATACATCAGCAAAAGAGCACGTGTATGCAATTACAGTGGCTCAACACAGCATTTACAAGTCTCTGTGGCAACTTGGAGAAACTTATATGTAGCAAATTGCCAAAGATGTTATTGTCACCCACGTCATTGATGGAAAACCCACTCCAAACATAGAAAATCACACCTAAATTAGGAAAATGCAGTCAGTCGCTCCACTATCTGTACTGGTCTAAGTAAATCCATATGATCATAATTTCTCCAGCAAGATATTCATTTGTTACAGATTGCAGACATCTCTGATAATTTGCTCACCCATTTGCACCCACGAAACATGCTCTACCATGCATCCCAAGGCTCTTCCGCACCTGGAAAACTGATCACACCATTACTGTCAGTCAGCATTCTGGCCATTTCTACTAGATAAGTCAATGACTACACATCGACTGAGCTTACTGCATAATGTTGTTATGCGTAAAAACAACAGACAAACCGGAGCCACATCTGTTACATTTAGAGCTGGCATTGTTCGGTTTGCTGTGGTAAGAGTTACATAAGTTACTAGATGCAGATGCACCTAGATGCACCAGGCGCATTATACGGTCCACACCCTAAACCGTGCGAGCTCGCACAATCAATAACATTATGCATTTCTAAATTCCGAATACCGGGATTGAGAATTCAATCCAGGGATTGCAATCACTGCTGGATTTGTAGCTGTGTTTACCGTGTTGTTGCAGAATACAAGAAGTTAGTGAATGACAAACGATGGAAGTTTTGCGCGAGAGCTATGAAGAAATGTACCCAGCTATGGTATCGATACTGAGGATGTCGTAGGTTTTGTGCTGAGCTCTGTCATGGTTCAGCCATTTTGCAGCCTTCGTTATTTAATTGGTGTGATTGTAGCTGCAGAAATAGTACTTGTGCTGGTCACTATAAGTTCCATGACGGTGTTTAGTGGAAAAAAGCTGTCGAAGCTGTGGTTTTCAGCACAGGATATCAGTGCACCACCAGATGGCGAGGTCATGAATGAAATTGACAATTACGACAATGGCACTTATGAAACTGCTGATGCGTTTATTGCAAACTACTCCTTATACTGTGAAAAGTATTTGCTTCCATTTGCTCTCAACATTCAACGTTACTACTCCAGAGGAGCACCTTTATGTCCATGCATCCCCGATGATCTTGGTTTGTGTTTTGTACATAATACTTGATAATTCTTGATTTTCACTATATCAGTAGTACTTAAATATTACTGACTATTGTAGTAGTATGAACATTGGTTATCTATAGTCTAACTGTGTCTTTTGTGCAGTATTTTGGGATTTTTTCAACTATTTTTGGATTTTTTCAACTATTTTTATATTAAATTTAGACCTTGGTTTTTACCATCAACCATTGCCTTCCAGTTGATGGGAGGCTGTAGGAAATTTTGTTGTAATTTGCAAATTGTGACTTAGCAGTGTATATTTTGAACTCTGTGTAATTTTTGTAGTGTTTTTAGTGCTTGCAGTAGTGTTAGCTTTATGTTGTAGTTGTTTTTTTTCACAGTTGGGCGTATCAACGTTTCTGCCATTGAAGCACCATCGGTCGGTGAATTGGAGCTGCAACACAAGGAGCTTGATATCGGGGGCTCGTGGAGGCCGGCTTCATGTAAAGCGCGTCATCGTGTCGCCATCATTGTGCCTTTCCGTGATCGTGAGGAACATCTCAGGACACTGCTGAACTTGCTTCATCCCATGCTTCAGCGACAGCTTTTGCACTACACTGTGTTTGTGGCTGAACAGGTCTGTCTGGCTTTCACCGTGCATCCATTCTGATAGGTCTCATTACGGGTGGACATTTTGCGGCATGAAGTAGCTTTTGTGCAGATTATTTCAACATAACAGCTGAGTTAGTATTCAATACAGTATTTAATTTACACATGTGTATAAAAACAACAACAAAATGCTGGAAATTTGACAAACTAAATGATTTCAGATAGGCCTAAATGAAACTCAGTTTAAAAAAAATAAAAATTGTGTTTGTTAGATGGAGCAACCTGTGTATGCATCATTATACTTTTTTTGCACTAAATTTGTTTAGCTACTTTGTGTACTGTTCTTTTACATTTGCATATGTAGGCCTACATTTTAAGTTGTTTTAACACAATCCGATAGCATTTTTTGGAATTTTTGAATTTTTGAGTTTTATGTAGTTAATAAACGTGTTCTTACAGTTTGTTGACACCACAATTGTGAACATCTGCACTTAACTAGTTACGCTGGCTTTATGGGCTTGCGTGCACCAATGCACCATGATAATAATTACTAGAGCTGTCAACGCATTAATTAATGCATTAATAAATTAACGCACATTAAAATAATTAACGCACACACGTCAGTTTATGTTAATTTACTAAATTCCGTGAAGCAAAAGTTTCAGTATTCCGTTAAACTGCGGTAATTTGACAAACGAATGAATTCAAGTAATTAAACTGTTATTGCCGTTTTATCACTGCAGTAAATAAATAGTTATTTTGACGTCAGGCTAATAAATTTGTGCTAGCTATGACGGCAGTTATTGTTGATTATACCTTTAAAATGCGGTTTTAACTTTTTATATTCTGCAGGATAGTCTGCATAGTCAGCATAGATCTAGACTATGCTGACAACGTCACTCTTCTTGCCGAAATGCTGGAGGTTCTTCTACTGGCCTTGGATATACTGAATGACGAAGCCCGTCCCTTAGCCCTTGAAGTAAACTGGCAGAAGACCAAGATCCAGTCCACCATCAACCCAGCTACTACCCTGTCATCAGTTTATATATCTGGCAACCCTGTTGAGGTTGTGGAGTCGTTCATCTATCTCGGCTCTGAAATTCATAGTTCAGGCAGCTCAGAACCAGAAGTGCTTCGTCGAATTGGTCTGGCCAAAAGCTGTTTCAACCTTATGAATAGAGGAATATGGTGCTCCAGCATCTCCGTCCTCACCAAGGTCCAACAGTATCGTACCTACATCCAACCAGTCTTATTATATGCCTCTGAAACATGGGCCCTAACACGAGCCTTATTAGACAAGGTTGATGCTTTTGACAACATCTGCCTGCGTCGTATTCTCCGTATACCATACGTGGATCATGTAGCCAACGCCATGGTTCGATTTTGAGCTGGCTCACCATCGCAGCTGTCTCAGCTGATTCAGAGAAGACGGCTTTGACTCTTCGGTCACGTGGCAAGGAAGGATACGTCACTTGACATCTCCAGAGCACTCAAAACGTCAATCCAAGGCCTGCCCATAAATTGGAAGCGCCCTCCTGCACGCCCTTGCCACACGTGGCTACGTACCCTGGGAGCAGATCTCCAGCCTCATTATCATGGTCTCAACTCGGCTTGGAAATATGCTAGGATTGAGAACACTGGAAGCACCTCGTGGAAACCGCTATGCTCTAGCTCGGGGCAGGTGCAGGTAAAGTTCCCCAAACGTCACGGAGCTGGGGTAACTTATCCCCATACTCTCCCTCTTGACGGGCCTGGGTGCATTAATAATGCGTTAATTAATGCATTAAAAAATTAATGCAGTGCATTAACACATTAAAAAATGAACACTTTGGCAGCTCTTATAATTATGTAGGCCCATAAGAGCATAAAACACTTACATGTGGTAGCTGATGTGTGGCAGTGGGACAGATACTCCGTTCCACTGAATGTATTTCTAGTTAATAATAAAATGAAAACTTAAGTCAAAAGACAGTTAAGAACTGCTAACTGTAGTTTGAACATATAAAATGATTGTTTATTGCATAAGTAAGTTTTGAGTTGTCGTAAAGACAGTTCATGTTCTGGCATTTCAAACTTCAGTAAAGTTCCTGCATTTGGTGAAACATAGGTGATCGTCATTGCAGATGTGCTACATCTTCCACGACGTCGACATGCTGCCTGAAGATGACCAAAACTTTCACACGTGGTAAGCTATGATCATGCTGGGCCATGCTAAATGTCATGCATTAGTAGGCACAGCATGTACTGTCATTGATTCCTGTGTGTGACAGGCAAAGCCGGATGTGTTCAACAAAGCGTCTTTAATGAATGCCGCATTTCTGCTTGCTCGTTCCTACGCATGGTTTGACTGCTACATCTTTCACGATGTCGACATGCTGCCTGAAGACGACCGAAACTTTTACACATGCTCTGATGTCCCACGTCATGTTGGCTCGCACATCAGCAAGTGGAAATATCAGTCAGTTACTCCAGTTATTATTCCCAGTATTGTTATTGCGGTTGTTTTTTCTCAGTAGTAAAGTTCCCAGGGGTTAAAACAAGAAACAAGTTAGCTGAGGTGGTACTAGTCCAGTTTGACATGAACCAAAAAGGCATCTTTAATGGCTGCTAAATTTTTGGTGCTGGAGTAAGTATTTTGAGCGCAGTATTATTGATTTACCTGGTAATGGCATGCGTGGAATGACAGAATCAATAAACATTACTCAGTACAGAGCAACACCAGATCAACTCGAGCTACTTTGTGCATATACTGTCTGATGAAAGATAACCGAACTTGATGGGTATGCAACATTGTAGAATTACTATGAAAGAGTTGATTGCGATCGTTTACTAGGCAAATTTTTGTTGCAGTTACTGTTACAGCTAGTTCCATTACTATTATTGTGACTTTTCAGCAGTTGGCTTGTTTGCGCAGAGTGCCTTATGAAGGTATATTTGGCGGAGTGACGGCATTTAAAGCGGAACACTTTGAACGTGTTAATGGCTTTTCAAACCAGTTCTACGGCTGGGGTGGCGAAGACGATGATATGTATAACAGGCAAGTATATCACAATTGCATATGCTAAATGATGTGATGATGAATGCATATGTCGACCGTGTTTTATATGTTGTTGTTGATTATTTGAGCATTAGTGGATTGTAGGCTGTGTTTGCATGCACAACAATAACAAATACTGCTACTGATATTGTGATGGTCTGGCTTAGTAGGCAACACTTTGGTCTCTGTCGTCGAAGCTACTCCAAGCCGAGCCTAGTTAGTAGCTGAGTGTTTGACCATCAGCAGACACGTGGACTTAGAAAGGCCATTGACCATCTTTCTATGGGTAGCTGTGCAGTTTGCGTTAGTGAAAACTTGGTTGTTAACAGTCACGCCACATGATGCACTATGGTTGTGCTATGTAAGCTGGGTTCTGGCTGAGGAATAAGAAAATGGAGATCAGAGGCACCCTATGTCTTTTCTGGCTCAGGAAGAACTTAAGTTTAATGTTTACATTACTGCAGATATTAATGTCAATTTTTGTTCAACCATTGGGACTAGTTTATGAAGGTAAGGAGTTAGGATACCAGCCATATGGCCTTCCTTTTGTTTAACCAACAATGTCACAACATCGTAGGCACTGAATTTAAGATTATTTGGGAATTTCTGTTGTTTTGTCAGCAGGTTGTTGTGTGTTCATTCTAATAGGCCACATTACGGTACTTGCTTATCTGTCAGTCTGTTTGCCTCTCCATATGGCTCTTAACTTTTAAACAGAAAGACATGAAAAATACCAAAATTGGTACGTATGTTTGCTCCCGACTGGATTCATCAGTTTACCCATTTTGAGTTCAAAAGGTGTAAGATTAGGGTTGGCGTAGAGTGGCACAACTGTAGGCGGATGGTTGGTCGTACAGTACTTGGCCAACATAATTTTATGTTTTTACTTGCATTTGTTAGGATCTTGGCGAAGCATTTGACCATCACTCGGTTTTCGCATTCTGTCGCCCGGTACACGATGATTAAGCACCATGCGGATGTTGGCAATCCAAGTTCGCCTGTTAGGTAGCAATAAGCATTTTGTTATCAGATTTATCCGACTTGTATCTTTATGTGAAAGTTTACTGAATAATAACTGTCTGTTTTGATATAAAGAAGCCACGTGGTGACATGGTATACTTTCTGTTCTATTTTGCTCCATTTGATCAGACGTGTTGGCTGTATCTGTGCATCGTATTTGTAACAAAGTAGTTTATTTACTTCCACATGGAGGTAGTTAGAGTATCGTAATCAGTTATCATTTTTACGCGCGAAAGCAGCTACTGCTTTCAGCGTGTCTTAGCCGTCGCAATTTTGTCTGTCCATCTGTCACACGGGTGGATCAGGCAAAAACGGTCCAAGCTAGGATCACCAAATCTTCACCATCGGCTGCCGAGAAGACTCTAGTTTCAGGAACCGTAAAGCTTTTTCATAAATTCGAAGGGGGTCACCCCGAACGAGGGCGCTAAATGAGAGGGGGGTGGACAAAATTTGCGATTTTTGGCCAATAAGTCGCTGTATATCAGTAACAGAGCGAGATAGGGTCTAGGTTACTATTAGTCACTAATAGGAAGTCGTACACTGGCTCTCGATTGGCGCCAAATTCAATGACCTTGTATTAGTCAGTACACATTTAACTGCTGAAAGCAGAAAAAATGGGAAGTAACGTACTACATTTAGTTGCGACATCCACCAATGAACAGAAATTGTTCCGAGTCTGAAATTGTCAGATTGATACATTCTACACCTTGTAGACACAACTTCGGTACCGCCTAGTGCCAAATGGCAAAACTTTGTTATCGTACTGTATCGGCAAAGATTTCCACACTTAAGCCCTGCTTGTATATCGTATCGACATGCGTGGAGTTGTGTGTTGTGTGTGTGCTAGATCTCGCGGGTTCAAGTATCAGCCGTTGACCTATGCTCGTGATGGTCTCAACACAGTACGCTACAAGCTTGTAGCCCGTGAAGCTCGTCCGCTCTACACCTGGCTGTACCTTGTTCTGCCTCCACATCCCGTGTACTTCAAGGGCTCCTTCAGAGCTCCTATAGCTTCCAATGCACAGAGATACCGATCGCAGACCTGCAGACCACTCCTCGTCGCATTTGTCATTGCTGCTATTCTTTCCTCACCGGCATTTACCTCCTGCCTTTAGTTGTCTTTTGTGTCTCATGCATGTGGCACGTTTTTTTACATTTATGTTTGTCGTTATATTCCGTCACTTTCGAGTCACTTTTTTAGTCCGAGTGTGATGATAGTCATTACCTCTGCCATGGAAGGATGTTACATGACGTTATTTTTTCATCTGTTTGTCTCTCTGTCTGTCACATTGTATTGCTGTGTTGGATTGGATTACTTATGAGTTTAGGTTATGAATCAATTCTGATCAAATTTTTTAGTGGTTGGGCATTGTCCAAGGAGGAACTGGCTAGTCTTTGGTGATGATGCGGTTAATGTTAGGTTTAGGCATGGATTTCTCATTTCGGTTTTGGGAATTTCTCTAGGAAATTTTTGAAGGCTCACAATGGTGCAAGGCACAAGGATCAATTGGCAGAGCTGTTGCATTGGCCAGGTGGCAGCACTGTTCTTCTTGGCAGAGGTTTGAGGTCTCAGATCTTTTCTAGTATTAAAGGTAGGTGGTGAGAGTTTGCCGAGTGAAGCTGTTGTAGTGCAAGTTTTTGTCAGTGCTGTGTTAACACATTCTGTGAGTTTGCGTTGCATCAAGAATAATGTTGATTTTTATTGTAATATCTTCCCTCATCTGACTCTTGATATGAACCAAGTCGGATTGAATTTGTCTCATTCGGTGGATTAGAAAACTGATACCAGAATTTTGTAATCCATGAGGATTAATTAGCAATGCATGTTCATTTGGGCTGCATATGTCTGGTGCTAATGTTTGGATTAAGTTTGATGTTTGCTGCTGTTTTGTTGTCTTATCTAGTGGACAGTTGCAAATATCGGTACTTAAACTAGAGACGACATCGATCTAAGTCATTTTTTTCTTTTGCGATCGACTTGGTATTTGTTCTAAGAGAAAGTGTTAAGACTTTGTTCTTGATGAAACATGAACCCACGTACTGCGTCGCTTGTGTTGCATTGATGGTGATTGCTCAGTGCCTGCTGTACAGCGATGTTTTTCTTCTTCGGCATGCATTGTTAGAAGTATTATTTTGATATCGTTGTTGCTTTTGTGCCGTTGTGGTGTTCGAACAACTGTACTGCTGTGATGTGGTATTTTAATGATGTTCATGTACATTTAGCATTTAAGTATTAGTACATTTTATTCACTTTTAGTATTTGATAACAAAGATTACCCGTTGTAGATGCACTGTTGAAAGTATAAGTCTGTTTGGATGGCATGTAGTTTATGTATGAAGCAGTCTATGTGCCTTGACAAGGACATATTTAGTTAGGGTCCCCACACATTCCTAAAAGTCCTTGAAAGTACTGGAATTTTTTTCTTAAATTTAAGTTCTTGAAAGTTTTTGAAAACAGGGCTGGTCTTTGAAAGTTCTTGAATTTGAGTTTCGAGCTCCTTGAAAGTCCTCAAGTTTTTTCTGGGTTAACCCTGACTCAAGTAAACAGTGTCTGCTATATCATCTGTAAATTAATATGTTAGAAGTATTTTAATCTGGTTTCAACTTGATCGTGTGCAATTTTTTGCAGTTAGCGACATGTTGTACAGTGTGTAATGATATGAACTAATGTCGATGTTTAGTTCTTGAAAATTTATGTCAGAACTCGGCAGTCCTTGAAAAGTTCTTGAATTTTATTCTTTGACTACAGTGGGAACCCTGCTGAATGGACGTGCTTGTCTTGGACATGTTGAGAATCTTGTCAATATGTAGTGATGTAGTATTGCAGTCAGACAGCATACTCGAGTCCTTTTTTCATCACTCAGGGCTTGTATCTACCAGACTCAGACTCAGCACTGTATGACTTGGAAAGTAACTGCTCTGTACTAATTTTTACTTTGCGCACGCTACGATCCTAATGTAGTGAAGATGAGCATATGAGATCGGTGTAATATCGATGACCGATTGACCGACCTCTGTTCCTTAAGAGCCTTCCTTTAAGAAATTCAAATGGCCATATCTCAGCAACCGATCATCTGATCCACTTCAGGTTTAGTTCTAGGTTGTGGTTGTCAGGGTCAGCCAATTTAACAGTGCCATTTATATACATGCCCAACTGACCCCTGTTGCCATGGCAACGAAATTTGGGACAAAATAGGCTAACAACTCGGCTTCTGTAAGAGATATCCGATATCTTTGCATCTATAAGGGGGTTTTCGAGGTTGCGCCAATGAATGCTTCCGTCCAAATTTTACCCCGTTGCCATGGCAATGAAATTTGGGACAAAATGGACCATAACTCTGTTTCTATAAGAAATATGTCTCGGATCTTTAGTTGCAGTTGTAGCAGTAGTAATACTGTGGTGGTAGTAGTAGTAGTAGTAGTAGTAGTATCGGCATTGAGTGTGCACGGAGTATACATTAGATTGGTTACAATCTAAAGTATTTTTGTTATATTGTTATTCTTGAATTTTTTTTAAAACATAGAATCAACGTACAGATGTTGCCTGATGCACCTCGTGCTTCTGATCACAAATACCAAATTTTACCAACATTCTGTTCCGTCAAACTCATTTGACTCAGACAAAGCCGACACGACTACATCACTGGCATACGTAGTCACATTCACTGGCTGCTTTGTTTCTGCATAATATAGAAACAATATGTGTGTACTTACCATATTTGTAGTGAGTGTGGGAAAGTGATGGTGAATGGCATGCACAGTATTGTCTCTTAATTTTGGGGGGATTTTTTTGGCTTGTGCCACAATTAAGCAGAGTCGGTGTGATATTCGTCATTCATTTGTCCCTATATGTGTTTATCTGATCATGCCTAATGTTGTTTCTGTGATTCTGTGGTGTGCGTTTGTGGATTCTCTCTAAATGTATTGAACTGATAGGGTTCTTGCAGAGTTTGGAATGTCCTGTGATTAAAGTGTTTGTTTGTAATTTCAAATCTGGGAAGTTTGCATAAGGCAGTGGCTCTTGAAAATTGAGGAAAAATATTATGGAGTCCAAAAATTTCCTCAGTTTTAATTGTATGTAATCATTTTGCTAAGTAAAAGCACTAACTGTGTTCACTGACGTGTTTAAAACACCTTAAGCGTGTGTTACAATTGTAACTGTTACTTTTACCAATTTTGTGGGCTGATGTATATTGGTTTGGTATATTGGTGTGGCTCGGTAGTCTAACAGTACCATGCCGGACTTGTAATCCTGAGGTCAATCAGGGGCACAGGTTTGACTCCGCACCTGGACACTGCCGGGTAACGACCTTATGCAAGTTGTTCACACACATGTGCCTCTGTCACCAAGCAGTATAATTTGGTACCGGCTTCACCGCTGGGATGTAAACAGGCACACCGCGCGATATGCTGGCCGCGTATCTGTGGTCTCGCAGTGTAAAAACTGGTGTCTGGCTGATGGCCAATGAAACGGAGATGAGCGCCGCCCTATGGGCTTTAAGGCTCGGGAAGGACTTTACGTTTTTTACGTATATTGGTTACAAACTGCACTCAGAAAAGATTGGCTATTTTTATTGGAAACTGAGGAATTTTGTTTTTTTGGTGCTGGAAAACAGTGTGGACAAGTTTGTTCAAATGCTGAACAAGGCGGGTTTTGGCCTGAGGTAAGAAGTTGAAAGTCCTAGTGGATTTAGGTATACAGAGCTAAAGGCTGTGTATCAAGTTCTAATCATTTAATTATGTATATTATAGATCTACATATATCACGTATATCTGTGTACAGTATGTTGCACTGTATTGCCTTATTGCTGTGTTCTTGAACTGACCGATGTCTTGTCTTCCTTGTAAGTATTTTTGTTATTATACATATGTGCATTTACTTGATTAGGAATATTAAAAATAGTATTTACTTGGTTGTTTATATTGCAGAACGAAGGAGTTTACCGCAGTCTCGTATGAGGCTAATTGTGATTATTTTTTTGGTTTTGGTTTTTGCATCGTGTGTGTGTTCTTGTGTTGCTTTTCGATGGTGAAGTAAAGTTTGCAAGTTTAGTTAAACTAAGTCTAATATATATGTGTGCTGCTGTTTGCCGAGTATTGCTCATTGTAATGTTAATGATAAATCTGTTAATAATGGTGCGTGCAGCTGTACTGATTTTGTATGTCATGTTTTAACGCTTCGATCTCTCACATGCTTGTACATATTGCTGAAGCCAGTCAGCTCGTGTTTTACCATGGTTTGTTTGTTAAAGAGCTAGTGATGATTTTTGACTGATTTTTTTTTTCTCAGCAGAAAGTTAACCTGAATTTTCTTTTGATCCGAGTCCAGTAGCTTTTTGCATTATTTAATAGAAGAACAGGTGCTGGCTTAATCTTATTATGCGGCCATCCCAGTCGGCTGATTTACGGGTCTTGTGTTCCCATCTTTCTGTCTGTCTCCCTCTTACTGACTCCTAACTCGAAAAAAGGCATAGAAAGCCACAAATTTGTTTCAGGACTTTTTCCTAGGGCTGCACCAGGTTCTAGCTCAGATGCTCTAACAGTTGGAGTTATGGTAAGGATTGGTTTTACACAATGCAGTGGGTGAGTGCTTGTAGCTACTGGGATGGCTGCATATCTTGTCTGCATTGGGCTGTCGTCTTTGCTTATTTGTAGTCATAATATGATGCTGCTCAAGTATGCAGATCGATACGTTGTAACTGATGATTTGCTGACTGAATGTTTTCGGCTACTGCTTTTTAACATGGTATGACAATATATATTACCATTTCTTCCAGTTGGACCTGTGCATGGCCGTGAAGTGTTCGACCCAAGTCATATGCTGTTTGGCTTGGCCTGGCCTGTTTTGACTGAATCTGTCTCGGGCATGGCTCCATACAGCCTGCTGATTGTTCGGCCTGACCTGTTTTTTTGCCGAAAATTTATGCAACTTTTGCTTACTTCAGACCAGCTGGATCATCACTGCCATTTTTTGACTCATAAAAACTCTGCAGCTGACTGTTGGCTTATGGTGCAAACTAATGTGGCATGAAAATGATTAAACAACTGTACATTTAACTAGAATCGATGTTGTGCGTGAACTCATTTGATGATTTTGATCTGTAGTGGAGAACCCTTGTATTATTAAGTCAGTTCTGCTGGCCCATTGATTTTTCTCTCATCGTGGCCCATTCTGACTGAGGCATTTTCCGTGCTTGACTTCTCCCATGTACACGTGCTTTTTTGTATGACATCAGTCGGGGGAATTTTGAGTCCAAGCATTGTTGCAGTACTACTGTTGTTATTGCTTCACATCTGATAACATTTTGAGTTTGTGCAGCGCAGATCTCTGGCAGATAGTGAATTGTTCTACGGGTGTTTTGGGATCGCTTTCTCATACTTCTGGTTAACTCACCGATATATACATTAAAAAATTTTAGATACTCAACCGCAGGATCACTTCATTATGGAAAGCGTCATCTTCGACACGACCGCCCACGAACCAGCATGCTTTGCGCGGAGGTACGATGTAGCATTTCATCACGCGATGAGTCAGGCTCCTTTACAGTGGTGAACGACTGCCATATTGTTCCGCTGTCGATTCGATTCGTCTGTAATTGATATTAAATTGCTGGGCGTTTATTACTTTATAACGTTAATGTTGATTGCGATTTATTAGTGTTCATTTACTTTATTCGTAGCATATGATTAGAATTCGTTTCGTTGCGCGGCGTTTAGATTGCAATGGATGCTGGTCCATGGAAGGCCGTGTTGAAAACGTTGGGTTTGGCTGGCGGCGCTGCCCCTATGGGTTAACTTGTTAGTTAATGTGTTGATTTTGTTGGCATGACGGGGCAGGGGAGTTGGCAGATGCCCCAAAGAGATGTTTAATTGTAGATTCTCACAGTCCTGGAACACATCTGACAGTAGGTTTAACTACTCGATCAACAAGCAATAATGATGTTATCGCTAGCACAAAAAATCTTACATGTCTATTTTATTAACTTGTCAACTGAAAATTATTATAGCAGTGATGGAACAGCAACATAATAATCAGTATTATACAATAGTCAAATAATTGCAGTTTAGTTGAAAATAGTAACTTCTGCTTCATAAGATTTGTGTATGTGAAATTTTGTGCATTAGTTTTTTAATGCCTGTTAATTTTTTGCCTTGCATTAATTTTTAACCTGGTTATTTAAACCGCTAATTTGTCAGCTTATAAAAAATAGCAATTTATGATTTTTGCCGATGCAACGCGCCTGTGATCTGTGTTCACTGTTCAGTATCAGCTTTATTGGTCTTCCACATCAGTATTTGTTTTTTTTTGTCATAATACATTTGTTGTCATTTTTTGTTAATTTTATTATTTATAGCGTGGTTTTACTGCTGTTGGTTAGTGACTGATAGTGATAGTATTATATTACGTAGTATTAGTAGTAGCGGTGATGATAGTTTGGCCTAGTGGACGTACTGGTAACATTGTTGTCGGAAAAATGGACTCGCTCTACGTTAGTGTGCTACTGAAATGGGTGACCATTCGCATTCATACAGTCTTGCCATTCAGGCCAACTCAGCCTGGCCATTCCGCTATGGCTAGACGTAATAACTAACTAGAAAAGCACTCGGAGAGCGCAGACCTCCGCCAAGCATGTTAACCGCGCGTCTCGTGAGCATTAGCTCAAATTTCCGGATCACCTTCAAAATTGAATCACTTGTAGTTTTTGCCATTCCCGACATTTCCTCATAATTTCAGAAAGATCCTTCCATAACTTTTTGAGTTATCTTGCTAACACAGAGACGATTAAACTCTGGCAAAAACATAACCTCCTTGGCGGAGGTAATAATTACTGGTAATGGTTACAGCTGGGGAAGGAACAGTGAGTTCTGCTTAACATAAGGCGGCCCTGTGGCCAGGACTGCTGGTATACTGACCCAGTCGGTTAAAAGCACTGGCTGTTAACAGAGCCGGTCATTCGGCTGACCTGGGCTGTATGCTAGCTTGGTTGGGTCTAACATTCGCTGGCTCAAAGTTCCACAAATGGCGTGGACTCCTGCCATAACAAATCACATAACAAGTCTCAGTCTGTGCTCAAACCCTTTCCTCTACAATTTATTAGCGTACTATTGGCAGTAAACCAATAGTTTACTGTTTCTGGCAGTTTTTAGCATTTTCGAGTTTCACTTCTTTGTTGTTAGCAGTATTTTTGCCAATATATAAGGTGGATGAATGAAAAATAGATGTTTAGATAGTGCTTTTCTTCAGAAACAAGCGTCTTTTTAAAACAACTTTTTTTCAATTGAGGCTTGCTTAACAATGAAAAAAATTGAGTGTGGCACCTCATTTTTATTGTCTTCTACTAAACGCTAGACAGACGCTACTATTCCTCTGTTGTACACCTGGATGTCCCAGCCATTATTAGATTATTATAGTTATATGTCAGTTATTGAACCTCTTAAGGTTAGCAGTCACTTATAATGTCGGTTTGCTGATCTGTCCGTGATGCGTGCTTTAAGTTTTGTGCAGTGAATTGATTGAATAATTAGAATCAAATACTGTTATCAACCCTGTTTGCAACTGTGCATTCTGTTGTTGGTATTAGACATTTATACGTCATCATAAGCAGACAACAGTGTCAATAATTGTCTGTCCAATGCCAGATGGACGCATGGTCACTATGGACCACGGATAGGAAGTCGACTCCCGGATCGAGGTCGAATGGTCACGTGACCGATGACGTCACGTGACCACAAGAGGTCAAACTCGTGACCAGTTATCTTTGCGTGCCTGCTGCCCAAACTGTCGTTTTGGCATGAAACGAACTCCGGCGCCAAAATGAAGGAACAAAATGTAATGTTCATTAGTATACGAGTACGAAAAAGTACTGCATGCACTGGGAAACTGGCAGACAAGATGCCAGTTAAGACTTGCAGATAAACTTAAAAGAGCTAAAACTATGTTAAACAGCGCAACTGAAATGAACGGACATTGGAGTCTAAAATAAAAAAATAATTAAAAAGGAAGACTGACAAGGACGAAAATAGAAAACTGGAACAAAAGAAAAAGCTCAATTGCCGCTTATAGAGAAGGGGGAATAATGGCTAGCAGCAATTTTCATATGACCACCCTATCTCAACGTTACACCATGCACACAGACAACGTATTACACTGGTAATACCCGATCCATTGCTATTGCCAGGCGCGGGTAAATTGTCGTAAACAGCAGAAACAAGTCACAGTGCGGCAAAGCAGTTCAGTCCTATAAAACAAGAAGCCTAGCTGTCGCTAGACTAGACCGACCATACGTCGGTGTTTGAAGGCCAGCAAGTGTGAACGAGGGGGTCAGTTTTGGACGGAAGGGCAGTGTCGGCAATGGAGGCATTAGATCTAGGGCATTTGCAAATGTCTGTATAGCCTAACCACTGCGCTATTACGGGTTGGTCGTAATGCTTCGTGCAAATTTTGGGGGAAGGGATGGTACCGTAGCATAGGGCATTGATAACTTCCTATAAACTGTCAATAGTAATCATGTCGCTAACTGAAATAAAACTATTTCAACGCAGTGTAAGTACACATGTAACGGAGTTTGTACCTCCGTTAGAGAAAAATAGAGGGTGCGGGGCGGGGTGCGACTTAGTACCATAGTGTCGCTGTCCGGTGACCCTATTTACTTTAGACAGTTTTTGGTAGGCCTACGACGTATCGCTTAGTCACAATACATGCGTGCCAGACAACAGACAGAAGCCTGTGACATAGGCTCTACCTATAGCGGTCGGTCAAAAAAAATTGTGTAGCCCGTGATGTGACGTTGGCGACGAGCAACTTTCCTCCAGCTTCGATAGTGTGCCATGCTGTGACTATCCCACCTAGAGCGCAAAATCCATTGTTTTTCAATATTATTGCCGGTGTTATTTCATCATTCACGATTGCTTCACTGCTCAATATTCTCGACAGCCGCCACCCAGTACATTATCGTTCTGTAAGCTTACGTTCTACTGCTTTTATGTTGTCATATCTTATTTCAGTTTAAATTATTATAGGCCTAGTTAATGTCATTTTTTAATATTGCCAGGACCGTTGTAAGTGCTCGTTTAGCGCATTGTTCTCCTGTTCATACATGTATTGTAGGTTCTTTGTTTCTGATTTTGTTTTGTCGCAAAATCTTGTCCGTTTGAACGAAATAAATGGCGATAGAGATGGTTATTGCAATTTATCAATTTCTTTAAAAAATGATATGCTATTAATGACGAATTCATGATGAGCTGCGTTTATAAGTGTTCAAACTCGCTTACTTACTTACGTAATTCGACGACCACTAGCCTACATGTAAAGACGAGACAGCGCTGTATGCAATCGCCAGCAGAGCAAAACCTCACCTGATGCTAACGCTGCAGGAGCAGCACGATACAACTGTCTACAGGTAGGTGCTTACACTTATCATTAACTGCACACATCAATAGTAACATAACTAACAAATTGATATTAACCGCTAGCATACAGCGTTTGTATAAACAACAAGAAATCTGAGCTGCAAGCTACAGCTCATGCTATAGCTCATGAGACGCGCGAGAGCCTGTGGCAGTTCCTGTTCGCAGGTAAGCTTGGTCTATCTCCAACCATTATGTCGCAATTCACTCTTTTGCAGCTAAAAATTGCCAAAAAACTTAAAATCAATATTTTTGAAGTTTAAGATCATTCAAGGTTATCGATGTTCACATTCCTAAAAAGCTCGTCGCCAGTGCTTGTTATGATAAGCAACACGTCTGTGCCTATCTGCAGCTATTTTCACGGTAGACAAAACAACAGCGGATAAATAACGACTTTTTAGAAGGGTACCCCTATTTGACACTTGCGTGCGCAACCCTCCTTGAATCTAGAGGGTCCGGACCTGGACTGCTAGAATCTACATTTAATGCTGAAAATTTCACACGCATGTAGCCTAGTCTTGGTCTATCACCAACCATTTTGGCGCAATTCACTTTTGAAATGCGTGTTGCAGCCCAAAATCGCGAAAAATTCACTAAACCCCCTATTTTGGGGGTTCAAGGTCATTTAAGGTCATCGATGTTAACATTTCTAAAAAGCTCGTCGCCAGTGCTTGTTATGATGAGCTGCATGTGTGTGCCTATCTGCCACCATTTTTACGTTACACGAGCCAATAGTGGCAAAATAAAGTCTTTTTAGTCCTTTCGCCCTTTCGTTCGTGGACATTTTTTCACCATCCAGTAACATGAAATTCTGTCACGAAATATTAGAGACACTAAGCTATCATTCGGTGGAAACCCGAAGTCTCTATCTCAACTGATCTTGAAACGGTACCGGATCGTGACGGACGGACGGACAAACGGATAGAATTGCCATAGCTAATACGCGCATAGCTAGGCTAGCTAGCTCTCGCGAGTAAAATGTTTTAGATTTTAGACCGTGACCAATCTGATATAAGCTCGCGGATTGCTTTCTGTCCTATTCCAGTTGGATCGGGTTTGAAAATCCATTTGGTCGACCGGGAGGTAGCCGATAGACTCATTCGTTCTACATAAAACCAAATGCGAAGCGAATCGGACGACCGACTGCGCAGATGCGGCCGTATGAACTTTTCCAGTATGCGAGTTCAGTCGGTCAATCAACGTGACGTTAGTGTGAATTCAAAGTACTTAAATAACGTATATAACTAAAAATGCATTAGGCTAACAGTCATGCCGAGCGTCTTGGGATTGATTCACGAATACGCAAACGTGATGCGATCCGTGTAATCGGCAGGTTTCCGCGTACATTGAAATTGTTCGTAAAATTACGTTCAATCGAGATTTTTGTAGTTGTCTTGTATTTTATTAGGTCATTTTCTCGATGTTTTGTACATAATTTCCGCTTACACAATCATTGTTTTTAGCTGCTTGACTTCTTGCTTAGACTACGTAAATTAATAAGAACGTTGGTTCAACTGCCATAAAATCTGCTATACAATATGCATTATAATTTCTATCCGGGCGTCGGTGCCGTTGATAAGCCATAGGCTTATTTCACTTTAGACATGTGTAGAAATAAAGATTACGACAATTTTTAGACTATTTCAAGCTTTCGTGTAATTTGCGTATGTCTGCGTGAATTGGGTTGAATTTTAAACATGATCGAAGCGAGTTTGGAGTTTTAACTCAAAAACGCGTAACTCGAAACCTAACCTTAACCTTAACTCTTTCACTAACACTAACTCCTAACCCTACAATCCCAACTCGACATTTTTTTCTTCCAGTACCGGACGACGCATCCAAACTGAAGCAACCATGTTCTAATATATTTTTATTGCTGTTAATAAGCATTAATACCATAGATGGAATAAACATTTTTTACTTTGTTTATTTCTTCACGTTTTTATTGTTTTTAAAACATTTTTTATTTTCTCGATTTTTTATATTTTTTTAGAATTGAATAAAATCATCTCTTTTTTCTAGTTTTAGTTATACTGCACTTACAGCATTAAGCATAATAAGACAAAAAGTTGAATAAATTAGGGCTAACATTTTTAATTCAACGTTTTTAAACATTTAAAAAAAATTTTTACCATGTTTTTCTTACATTGTTAACGTTTTCTTTATTTTTTTTTCGGAACGTTTTTTATATCTATGATTGATACTGTCCAATTTACGCCGACTTCCCCGTGACTTCCGCGACTTCCCCGTTATAGGGTGTTTACACGATCCAGCAAACTCCAGCAAACGTCCAGCATTAGCACATGTATTTTGAATACATTTGCCGGAAGTTTGCTAAACGTTTGCTAGATCGTGTAAACACTCCGTTACATTGCCAACTTGTCACGGGATTTTTCTAAACCATTTCGATATGTCACGACGGGCTGAAACCACGAAACTTTCCCGTGATATTTCCGTAACATAATCCACGTCCGGAACTTTTCCGTGACAAATCGCAAAAAAGTTAGCATAGTGGAATTTGGCCCTTAACGTTTTTCTGCATGAGCTGTTTTTCATGCATGTTAATAGCGGACTACTGGCGTTTTAATACATTGTTTGCCACTTTTGTCGATATAGGCTACGTTTTAATGTTACACTTATATTTTGTAACTTAATAGACTTATACAGTTTGGTTAATTTGAATTTTCTGACTGTGAATAACCTGCGACCGTAATTTATTATTTTCGTTTTTGTTTTAAACAGCAGCAACGGTTGCCAAAACGTAAACAGTATATAAAATAACGGTATAAGTTTCACGTATAACTTATATACCGTTTCAGTCTGAGTCTACTCAAAGAAAACAGATTCATGTTGGAGGTTTTCGGAATCGGCGAAGAGCACAATAGATTGGTTACAGTCTAGCATATATTTTGTTATTTATTCTGCTGCTGATGCTGACTGATGTTGCAGTGATGGATGATGGAGAGGAAAACAAGTCACCTGACAACGCAAATGACAACAACGTCGCTAATGACGTCACGGTTGACACGTCGGAGACAACACAAGCTACGGGCAAACAGCAGAACAAAGCGTCGCCGTGGGTCTTTGCAGAGGCTCACGTGAAGGTCTCTCGCGGCAAGAAGCAATCTAAGTCATCCAAACGGGCTGCTGCCGCTGGCGGCGGCAAAGCTAAGAAGAAAGGCGCAAGCAAGACAGGAGGTCCCGACAACGAGCAGGATACCGGCAAAGTCGATGAACAAGAGCCGCCAACCTCACCAACTGGCAGTGACGCAGACGCAACTCAGCATGGTGCAAAGCCTTCGTCTGGCGCAAACACCAAGAAGACTTCCACAGCACCCGGCGCGGGCAATGACGCTCAGACTGCAGGAGAAGAAAACGATACTGCGAAGAAAGCCGACAAACTACTGCGCCAAACTGTCGATGCGTGAGCATGTTGTTACTGTTGAAACAGCCAATCAATAGTACCTATATATAAGTAGACCCACCATTGAAATGGTGTAAAAGTATTATATCGACTGTGGTAAAAATTTCTGACTATTAGCATTAGGATTTAAATAGCAAGTTGTTCCCAACGCTGAATGAGTTACATCGGCGACAGTTTGTCTGCGTTTCTAAAACGAGATTAGTGTCCAGAGTGACATGTAACTTTCACGTTGCGTTTCGAATCTCAATACGAACAACATTGAGCTAGTAGCTAACCTAAGAATGTGCTCAGGTCAACTCAACCTTAGCGGGATAGGAAATGAGTAGTAGCTTTCGGGCTACGTGGTAAAGGCCTAGCGTGGCTGATTGTGGCGGTGGTATGCCTGCTGGATGCTTGGCAGGTCCAAACTCCACTTACTTCGACATGTCGTGGATTCGTTGTACAACGAGCTCTACCACAAGTTGCACAACAAATCGAAGTATTGGAGTCGGAGCCTCGGGTCGTAACGTAACGTGAACATGAGCATGGCTCGACTGCGACCATGGGTTGCGTGACCATTAGTAGGCCCAGTGAATGACAACGACTGCCGCTTGCCAGCATCGATCCACGAGGGTGCCGCTACGGCAAATACCTAGTAAATAGGCTTACGTTGATTGCCAGGTACAGACAGACAGACTGACTGATAGCAGCCGACAATGAATGACTGATGAGCCGGTTTGTAAGCTAATCAAGCACTGACCGACAATTACATAGGCTTACGAGAGGTGCATGCATTATTCACATAGGCCCCTACACAAGTTATTCGTCCAGCTTCAATGATTCTGCCTCTACTATTTGAAACTTGGAAACACCAAGTACAATGCCGAGGCCAATGGCACCTATAAGCATCACAATACTATAGACGATAGGGTACATAAGGTTGCTGGTAAACGATGGAAACACCAGACGAAAAAAAGTGCACAAACACATTTCTGTGTTTTAGTACTGTAATACATGGCTAATTCACATACCAGAACAAATCCGCACGCTCAATAAATGATTTAAACTTTCGCATATTGGCACAGTCTTTTACTGTCGCTGACAAGTTGCTTCAAATTCTAACGATTCAATTACAAAAAATACTTTCAAACATGCACACAAGTCGCGACTGTAATGCGCCATTAACTTATTAGCATGCTGCACTTCTGCACTGTGCTATGCCGGCTTTTGCTTTCAAAATGATTATCTCTTAAGGCCTATACAAAGCGACTAAACTGAACAAAACTGAACTGAACTGCAGTATGTCAGCGCAGTTTACTTCATTTCTGTAGCTATGTACACGTCTTTTTGGCGGCGACTGCGTCATGTCCGATAAAAATGAAAATAAATTAAAAACGGTGTTCTTTTAGTTCAGTTTTAACTTTATTACCGGGTACTGATATAATACACTAAGATCAGTAACGCAAATCAGATGCAGGCACAGCTGTTTGAACTTGTTTTACGTTTTAACGTTTTTTGTTAACTTTTATCATATTGTAGCTTATGCCCTGTCTTAGAATGTAAAGAGATTGCTAAGATTTATGCTGTTTTGAGTTTGACACTTATTTCAACCGCATTTTGTAACTTATTTAACAATTATGAAACTTTACAGTTGAACTCACCTCTTGACTCTGACTTTTCAGTGTCAAACTTTTCATTTTATTTGAGTTTGGGTTGGTGGCGTGGTGTAGTGGTAACGCGTTTGATCCGATCACCGAAGCTACTGTACGCCTGGCCCTGTTAGTACTGCGATGGGTGACTGCCTGTGGGCAGGTAAACCATCTCGATATGTAGCCAGCCGCCTAGGTCAATTCAGCCTTCCATCCCTCCGGGGTAAGAAAATCGAGTACCGGCCTATCTGGATGGGGTTAAAGCGGGGCGCGTTCACCTGTGTTGGGTGGCAGGTAACACTGTGTGATCCAATACGGCAGGTGGCGCTCCGTAGCTCTGAGGTGGGCGTCCCATTAAGGGCCATATTATCACTTTTAACCTTTAACCTTTTGAGCTTATTTGGACATTTTTCAAACCCTTGACTCTGTTCCCCAACCAAAACTCCAATATGCAGAATATGCTACCACCACCACCAACACCACTCGTCCATTACTACTTCTACGTTCAAAGCAGATTCTTACATATAGCTCGTAACATTTTCTACGTGCGAATGGCGACAGGTACGACGAAGAGGTTATTCCTACGGTGAACGGCATGCGTCAGTTCGGCATCAGCAAAGGCGTCATATCTCGTGCAGTTGTTCGCTTCACAACATCAATACTACTACGTGCTACTGCTACTGCAGGGCGTCATATCTCGTGCCATCGTTCGTTTCTCGACACCCCCAGAACCACATCCGCTCACGGTCTGCTTTCACTTTCCAGGCGCATTTCTCACTCACAAGTACGTGCTGGAGATGTCGTAGTAGTAGTAGTAGTAGTAGTACGTGTAGTTGTGGTACGTGTTGGAGATGGTTCGTAACAAGTTGGAGGGCGTGCCCACTGCACGTGTAACCATCATGCAGTTCGTTGACCGTAACACCATCCACGGCACACAGGGTAGGCTATCTGTCTACATGCCTGTCTACATAACTGTGTTTTACTAGGCCTATACAATATACAGGTTTTTTTTAAATGTGTGTATAGCTCATCCTGAGAACCCATCTCAAAGTACGGAGCGTCACCTGCTGTATGATATTACTCAGTGCTACTTGCCACTCGACACACAGTAAACGCCTTCCCCATTCAGGCAAGCCGGTACTTGGTTTGCCTAGCCCGTCGGGACGAAAGGCTGAGTTGACATGGGTCCTTGATTACAGGCCAATATGCAGTGTTATATCAAGTACGTTTACATTCACTATTATGGGTACCGACATCAGTAGAATAAGACTGTAAGCCGGCGTCAAATGTGCGTTGCAACTTAAACAAACATGGCACGAAACTTTGTCGATGTCTTTGCTAAATATTGATCAATTACTGACAGCTTTATCACACATTTCCCGCGAGTGTACCGGTAAACTGTATTTTTTTAAAATATGAATATCTAGCAAAAATATGCCCAACAGTTTGGTGCCATATTTCTGATTCACGGTGCATAGGTCTGGACAATCGTTGGCTGGTGACGCTGAACAATGATGAAGCGCGTGATCATTTGCTGCGGCACGGACTCAATCTGTTTAACAAGAAAATCAAACTGCGTCGTTACGACGAAGTGCTGAACGACGAGTACATCGAGTACCAACAGTACGAACAGCAGCGCTAGTTGTAGTAATACTAGTGATAATAGTAGTTGTTGTTGTTGTCGTCGTCGTCGCTGTAGTAGTATCCGCCAGCAGTACGAACAGCTGCAGCAGAAGCTGTACGTGCAGCGTCAGCAGCAGGAGCAGAACGCCGCTAGTGGTGATGTTGAGGACGATGATGATGCTGATGAGCTCAAAGATTCAGCGGCTGTCACGTGCTGGGACCAGGAGATACAACCTGACCGCAGCAGTCGTCTCGATCCTCCACACAAAGGACCACCCACAACCGCCGTCAGCACACCTGAACCGACACAAACTGTCCACTAACTCTCTCATGACAGCAATAAGCATATCGACTGAGGGCGTTAGCACATGCGCCACAAAATTAGGGCTTTTAACTTAGTAACTATTACTGTCCACCGTAGCGACGACAGCATTGTTTTCAGCTAAGTTTTTTTGTTTGTTTGACTGTAAATTACAATAACTTATAAATTGCTGCACGGATTTAGCTAAAATTTTCAGGAAAGGTTAGATAGGCCTATGGCTCTAGCTAAGGTGTGCAAGATTTTGGTGGTAATCACAATCGGTAAGCCTGTTTAGATTTTCGGATTTTTTACTATTGCGTGATTAGGCAAAAAAGGTTTTAACACAATAACTCATAAACCGCTGCACTTAACGAAATTTTGCACGAACATGTAGCTTGATATTGGATTCTAAGAACATAGATAGGCAAGGGCGGCAATTTTGGAGGAGATCGACGGACTAGAGGATCTGGGGGACGAATGTTTACCAGCGGAGTCCAGGGGCAGAGCTCCTGGTGGGGTTTGACAGGCAAAACCTCCAAAAGCCAAACATTTTTCTAAAAAAGGGTAGACAATTTTACAGCTATTTTTGCATGAAAATGTTTAGAAAGTCACCTAAAGTACAGAGTTAGATATGCAGGTACAGATACACGTGAAACACACAAAAGTTACAATAAAATAAATGCATTTGACAGGGCTATTACTTAAACGCACTGAACTTAGGGGCTATTTATGACTTCAAATTAGGGGGCGTGAAATAACGGGGGTCTGGAAAAGGGAAGTTTGCTATATGTCCAGCCCTGGTAAGGTTTCTGGGGAACAAAGACAGATGAAGCTTTTTGTGCATGAAAGCATGCATTTTTGCATCGGCGTAGGAGAACAAATTCAGAGAGTCTCCTTTCTTTTTTTCTTTTTTCCCTTTTCCTATCCTCGATTTTCTTTCCTCTTTTTTTCTTTGTTTCTTTTTTCTTTCTTCATCTTTGTTTTTTTTTAATTTTACCCTTTTACCCGCTTTTTTCTGGTCTTAGAAAAAAAACAAAATTACACTTATTGGGACCGGGGAATGTTGTGAGAGTTCCCAGTAAGGTCTAGAGCAGAACCCCAGACAAAATGGAATTTGATGCATTGTTGTCTTAAACTGAGATCCGGAGGCAACACTTTCAATTATTTTCCTGAGAATTGAACAATTGACCACACAGATGGCTAGTTAAACTCAGTACAAAGAAATGTAAATCGATGTCATTCCATCAAAGACAGTATAATACTACGAACAATAGTTTCACATACAAAAAAAGATGGTGCCCCATTTGAACAGGTTGAGTCATATAAAGATCTCGGAGTTTTGTTTGATCCTTTTTTGTTGTTTGATCAACTTGTTAGTAGTATAGTCAGTAAAGCATATTCGGTGTTGGAGTTTATACAAAGAAACTTCCGAGAATTATCTCGGGAATGCTTTGTAGTTTTGTATAAAAGTTTGGTAAGACCAAACTTAGAATATGCTAATACTGTTTGGGCTCCTAGAAGGATGTGCGATATAGAAAAAATTGAAAATGTCCAAATGAAGGCAACAAAACTAATTAGGGGTTCATCTGGTCGTTCTTATGAAGGTAGATTACGTGTTTTGCAACTGCCAACTTTACGCTATAGGCAATTAAGAGGGGATATGATTCAGTTATATAAATATGTAAATAACAAGTATGATACAAATTTTTCGTTACAGATGCAGTATAAATCTATGTTAGAAAAGCGATATGATACCAGGGGTCATAGATTCAAATTGGTGCCCCAGTTATGTAAATATGATCTCCGGAAACATTTTTTAAAATAGATTAGTTAAGTTATGGAACTCACTACCTGACGATGTTGTATCAGCATGCAGTGTTAGTAGTTTTAGGAGACGTTTAGATTTGATCTGGCGTGGTTTTAGTTTGTACTATGATTATAAATCCGTCATCTAGTACCGGAAGTCAATGTAAAACAGTATTAGTTTAGTTTTTGTTGATATTCGTGTTGAAGTTATCTACTTCGGACGGAAATAGAGGCATTCAGCCTGCTTCCGGATTTCCATTGATGATGATGACGATAACGCAGTTTAAACAATAGGCCAAAAGACAAATAAATGTTATGCCACAAACTTAAAAAGTGGGGCTACAAATAATATGCGAACGAAGCAAGCAGAAAAAATTGAGCTGTTGTATGCAAAAATGTCGCCTTAACTTAATTCAAAATGCATAGTCAAAATGTAAAGATAAAACTTGATCGTTTATTGAGGACAGCTTGTATGTTGTCCCCCTGCCCAAATATTGGAGAGGACATGTCCCCTTCAACCCACACCCGGGATCGCCGCCCATGATCAAAGATCGAGGTCATCTTTTAGTTAGTGGATCAAAGTTTACCAAATTGTTTCCATCAACATCAAAGAAATTGATAACGCTTTTTTGCTTGTCGATTGCTTCATCTGTTTAGAGATATTCGCAATCAAAGTCTAGAGTTGTCCGAAATCTAGTGCGCTGTTGATAACTCATGAGCCGCTGTACATAGCATGGTGGCATTTGGCATGAACGTGTACCTTACCAATGTCGAAAAGCGTACTGAACATTAAAGTCATAGGCTTTAGGCCGTAGGTCAAGATCACATGGGTTTTGTTTTTTGTTTTTTAGTGTACATGATACGGTGGCTACCGCGGACAGTACTTGACCTTGAGCAAAGATTGTCAATCAAATTGTGTTTTTAGCTGCACTACGTTTGATAAAATTTGCATAAACATGTAGGCCTATCTCGACAACTCAACTGCAAGAATCCTATTAAATCACCCGTGCGTACGGGCCATAATGTACGAGCGTAAAAAGCAGCACCCGTTCGAACGACCCGTATAGTGCGTACCGGGCTTAAGCGATAGCTAAGTTTTTTGAATTTGCCGTACCAAATTGTAACCTTCTTCTACCGCGGCTCGATTCCGGCCCTTCTCCACGGCCTCCTCTCCACCGCGGCGGTTATCATCTCGTTGACCGGACGGGATCTGGACGGTATCCGCGGGAGACAAACCCGGCTCAGCGGAAAGCCAATTTCCCATCGGCGGTGTCTGGGTCCTATCGTGCTGAAGATTGCCGTCAAACTTAGGTTAGACCGCAGAGAAACGATGCGGTAAGCTGTTGCTATCAACTATGTTGAAAAGCGGTCGCCGACGGTATATTCTCTCAATGCAGACAGAAACGGCAAACACTCACTCCTCTCGTCGGTTGGCGGTAAATATATATCAATATATAACCGGGCAGTAAATTTAGTAAGGAGGTTTTATATAGCGTTTTTACCGGTCTTCAAAATATTGGCGGTAAGTCACTTATTAACTAGGGCAGCTTTTAAAGACTATCGCGGACTTTCTGACCGGCGGTAAACGATTTAACGTTTAAACCGTACTTATATCGGCCGTTCCGCGGTAACGCTTTTCAGTCCTCTTAAACCTATCTTTTTATTTGTCCGATAAATCGTCGTAGACGGTAGATGATCTTTGTCGTTTCTGTAGATCTGCTGTCCGGCGATGAATGACGAATCGATGAAAAGAAGAGAACGTTGTAGATCTTAGTTGACGTTGACGGTAGGTCGTCTCGTAATGACGAATGAAGAGTTGTCGCGGTAAGTTGACGTTGACGATGTTGACGGTAGACTGCCGCTCTGGCGAAGATAAAGTCGTTGATGAATCGTCGATGAAGTTACCGGCGGTCGTTGGACTTAGTCTCTTCGACGAGTTGCGGTACATCTTCCCACCTCCACCCACTGTACCACCATCTACCTCTATACCGGCGGTCGCGGATATGTTGGCAGTTGATGACGGTAGTGGAT
>Ga0209367_1000390_pt1 | contig 41830 bp, 27 predicted proteins | sample WorMetLIZISLAND2_FD_187412 | JGI IMG/M metagenome (GOLD analysis project Ga0209367, IMG submission 187412) | Marine gutless worms symbiont microbial communities from Max Planck institute for Marine Microbiology, Germany - Olavius geniculatus... ...
GGGGGGGGGGAAATTTAAATGACACCATTAGATTGCCCGACCCCGAAAATATGGGGTAGATAAAAACAGCGCTTAATTATCTTTTATGGGGATCGAGTTATACCGTTTTGAAGTTCCCATAAGCCGTAATTTTTGTTTTAAATTAAGACATAAAAAGTAAATTTTAAAATTTTCAATGGAAAACATATAAAGAATGTGTCCGGCGTCAGGACGCTTCGTTTGAGCTATTAGCGGCGTCGATCGGTTCAACTGGCTGACCTGTAGCCGTGCGCAAGAAATAAAGAAAGCAAAAAATAGACGCCTAACGGCAAATTTCGCGTATGCACAGCCACGCCACCTTTGAACCGACTGTAACCAAATTTTGCGTGTAAAGTCGGGTGTGCGACGTAATTACTGATGCCAAGTTTTTCAAAAATCTGTTCAGGGGTTTCGGAGTTACAGAACCCTCTTAAACGCCATTTCCTATACTTAACGCTCATCGCCCTTACAACAGTCAGTACCGTGCTGCACTGTGATTCATTCGAACAACGGTGTGTCTGTTGCCGTTATTCTACAAATACACTGAGAATACAAATAAAACAAAAATCAGCACAAATACATGTCAATAATTCAATCAATATTCTTTTGGCAACAATGACTCTGTGCTTTAGTGACCTCGAGACCCCTCCCCCTTGGTGTTTCATCTCAATTTACACAAAATTTGTATAAGTTATAGCCGAAAAAATACTAATTCAAAATATTGCAACAAAATATGGCAGTTGATTAAATATTCTTTGCTAGTCGTGACGTAACGCTGTTACGGGTACAAGTTTGCTAGTCTCAACTGGTGCTCTCAGTTGCTACCCTGTTTTGATGGTAAAAAAATCTGGTTTACTTATGGCAAATTCTTAAAGTTTTACAGTTACAGCCACAAAAAAAACATGCAAAGCAATCATATTTACGTTTTTGTGGGGATAGTTGGACTTTTACGTGTTCGAGCAAGACCGTGCACTAGCACACAGCGCTTGCAAAATGGTTGCATTTTTGGATCCCAAGACGCCTGATTTTATATCCCCATGTTGCTTAGTGCTGACACAAATCACACAATAAACATTTTTCATTAGCGAACCAGATTAAGCTCGCCGTCGAAGCAAGGCAGCAACTGACAGCACCAGTTGAGACTATCCAGTTTGTACCCATGACACATTATGACGTCAGAATTACGTCAGGACTAGCAAAGTATATTTGATAAACTGCGATATTTTCTTGGGATATTTTGAATTAATGTTTCTTTAGCTACAACTGGTACAAATTTTGTATAAATTGATCATTATTTGATTGATTTATAAAAAAACAAAAAGGGGGTCCTTTTTATGAAAAACCGTGTAGTCACGTTCGTTCTTTAAGACCAACAAAACCTACCAAACTGCAATCCACCTTATAGGTATACTAAAATAAAGCAACACTGTGGTCAATCTCGGCCGCAATATACTAACAGTATGCAGAAACTGATAAAAGATTGTGAATGAAATTAACGTACAAATATTGAGAACTGACGATACCTGCAGTTTGCGTTCATTCTTATATGCTTTGGCCTGTCGGTGTGCCTCAATGTCGCTAGACAGCAAAACACTTCTTCTGCGAGCTGCCTGCATGCAGCATCACAGAATACAATCTTCCTTTAAAAAATGAGTTGTATAACTTGTGTCAAAATGCAGGTGATGGAAAAAATGATAAAATGCAATAGACTGCAACAGACAGAGATGAGTAAGTAACTACATAATTGTATAAACCTAGCTACGACAGTAACAGCAGTCATAAACTCATAACTCACCCCCGATGTTATCTTCAGCGGGATGGAAAATAAAAAAGATATCCGGTGTTGGCTGCGGGATACGGTTAAAAGCCTAACCTGCTGACTAGCGGTGGTATGTCTGTCAGCAGCACCGCGGGTGAAATAGTTCGTTCCAGGGCAGGCAATGCATGGCCGCTGAATGCGGAGCAGTGGCCAATAAGGAAAACTGCTTTCGAAATTTTGGGTTGTCGTATTTTTTGTCAAAAAATATTTTAAAACACTACAAAAAAAAATTAAATGAAACTCATTATTTTTAACAAATATAAAGCAAAATCTAAAACTCTTATATCTTTTTGTTGTCAGACATTTGCTGCTGTTGTCTGTCGAATAATTACAACTTCTCCTCATCCGACGTTTTTAATCCAGGACGCCGCTGTTGCCACTATCACCAATTTACGCCAAACGTCTGAACCACGTTACTGTCGATGCGTGTTAAAGACAAAACCGCAAATATTGCTCGAACAAGCAAATGATAATGACTCGACAACGACCAATATGGCTAATTCACATCTACGACGCCGACGCGACTCAACTGTTGGCGACAATCGGCAACTAAACGCCGACAGTTGAGTCGCGTTGTCAATTCTCTTTACAACTACAACGCGACTCAACTCAACTTGAATCGCGTCGGCGTCTTAGGTGTTAACTGGCCATAAACTTGGTCATAAACTGACCGCTTTCTGTGCGTGTCCTGCAGCAGTAGTTTGTCCAGAGCCACTGATCACCTTGCATGACGACTCGCCTACAGTGCAACAGATTGATTTGGTAAACCACACGGGACAAGACAACTGATCGATGTGTTCGTGTATATCTTTGTATCGTCCTTGTCGATCAGCGCAGTAAAGGGCGATTATGCAAACAGACTTTCAATCAGTTGTATAGTTACTTTCATGGGATGCATACAGCACACGGTATAAAGAATGATAACGACATATTTTTATATTCAATGAGTTTGCTTTAATCTGTAACTTTTGAGCAATACAAAGGTAATACAAACTTTGTATTACTCTGTTTTGCTTAAATCGTCATAAACTAGGTCTCTGACTGAGCTAGGCCCTACAAGTTTATAACGTCCTGGCCTATCGCCATTCAGCTGTGGGCCTATGTCCAGGAACTCCATCATTGTAGCTTGTCGGGACATGCCTCTACTGCACAACGGTGAACTGCAGCATGACTGCTGCAGTACAGCACACGTGCGAGACGACCATATGCAAAAAAACTTAATATTATGCATCAAAACAATGGCGCTACGGCTGTCAGAACGTGTAGCCTCTGGGACGTTTTTAAGACGCCGGGCTGGTACTTATTCAAACACTGATACGGCTTACGACTTGGTTGGGGTGTACAGTCACTGTACCCGATTTGGTATTTTGCGCTATTAAACATTAAATATAAAAAAAACTTACCAGTTTACACTACTGTGTAAGGGCGACCAAGTCACATCCAAAACAGCAGAAATCATTTTACTAGGACACAGAGTGACTGATAGAACGACAAACTGGCTGCCCTTACAAACCATGTGACGTGACCCCATTTAACGTTTTCCACCGCTTCTGGTCTTGAAGAAGCATGTAAGAAGCGCTATAGCAAGTACGTGGACTTTACCTTTACCTTTACCTTTACCCCGCATTATTCCGTAAGTCAATAACACATAACTAGTAATACCAAAGGTTTGCGTAGGCCTACATCTTATATTTACCATCTTACCTCTTTCTGACGTCGAGAAAGCAATGTCGCCATCGACATCGAGCGTGGCGTAGTTTTTCAACTTGTCGTCACCTTTTGACGTCTTCTCAGCTTTTTCTGCCATCGTGCACGCAAAAACTCAAAACTTTGTGCACCAAAAATATTTCCGCAATCGGTGTTATGCAGCCTAACTACACCGGCATGACGCTCAGCATAGCATGCAGGACTGCGTCTTCAAACAGACTAAATCTCACGACAGCAGTCAATCAAATACAATGCTTCGCTGCAGTGGGCTTGGTGTCGCACGTTTAATGCACGTTCGCGCGTCTTTCAGCCGTCACTCACGCACTTTTCGTATTCCTGATTGCTCGAATGTCAAGCTTCATTGTTATCGGTACAGATCGACTTTACAAGCGTGCGTGTAAGCCATTGGTACGCGTGTGCAGTCGGCCAACATCACCTGGTAGGTAGAACTTGAAATTTGTGGCCGCTGTCAGCGGAGCAGGCTGTGGGCTGGTTGACCGAGTGCTGCGGCTGCTGTTGCTAGGACGACATGCAAACAGTCAACGCTTTGTCGTCGAGTTGACAGACGGTGTGAATGAGATTGGGTGAACCCGCACAGTTCGGTGCACTGCTGTAGGTCGATATGCTCCTGCATGCTCGCTTCGCATTACCGATTGAACACGACCAACCACGAGCTACCATATGTCATACTGTGTTGCCCATAAAAGACGCGACGACCTCGTGCGGCGACGGACGCCGATCGCTCTCACAGTCACAAATCTACGGGGAACCACTCTACGGATTGTTTGCCCCTAGTTTCCACACCACATTACTATACCGTTTTTGGCTCAGAATGCATTAGAAACAATATAGCCGTCGGCTTATCTTACCGTAGTTTCTCCGCGACGCTACTGGTTGTTGCAAGGAGCGACTCAATGGCAACTCGGTGAATCGATTGGCGTCTTGCTCACAGTATTGTGAAGGGATACGCAAGTTTGACGCCACAGTACGGAGAACTCGTAGAATCTAGGAAATCAAAATTTAAACTGCTAAAATCTACGTTTAATTCTAAAAAATTTCATACGCAGGTTGTATTGGTTTATCGCTGGACATTTTGGTGTACTTCACCCTTCATAGATGCGCCGCAGCCTAAAATCGCAAAAAATACTAAAACTCCTACTTTAAGGTTCAAGGTTGTTGAAGGTCATCGACGGTGGTATCTCCGGAAAGCTGCTCAGGAGTGTTTGTTATGATAAGCAGCAAGTCTGTACCTATCTGCAACCGTTTTCACGCTGGACGAGTCGATGTCTGTAAAATAACGACTTCTTGCCGAAGCCACCCTTTTTGATCCCTTCGTTCGAGGCGAATCTGCTCATTCAGCAGTATGAAATTTTGTCACAAAAAACTACAATGTTTGTGGCAGCTGACAGTGAAAATTTTGGGATCTTTAGCTATCGCCGGTTTGATATAGTGCCAAGATGTGGCGGACGGATGCGACAGACGGACGCCTTTACAATAGCTAAGCCAGCGACACACGAACCGGGCCTACAAACAAATCAAATTTCGCTCAAAGACGCTCTGTTCAATTTCATATATATGTAAATGGAAATAAATTTCTATGCTGAGCGGTGACCTGACATCCGGGTCAAGCGACACAGGAGCCGACTGCCCGGCCGTCGGTCGCATTAAGCATTGCATTGCAATGTAGTGCTTTTCTCCGTCTCGTCGGGTGTCAGCGACACACGACCCGTTTGCCGGGCCGAGTGACCGGGCCCGCTCAAAGCGGCTCATATGTCCTGCTCGGATACCCGGCTCGTGTGTCGCTGGCTTTAATGTCTTGCCATTCACCAGAGGACAGCTTCGGCATCCGTTGCATTACACCTGCAGAGACCTTGCGTTTAACACACCGTAGTCGATCACTGTTGTCGTCTTCAGCCCAAATTCCATTATGCCAACTTTCACCGAAACTTCCCCACGGGGAAAGTCGTGGACACAAATCATGAAAGTTGGCGACGTGATTTGTGTCGCAAACTTTCATGATTTGTGTCCACGACTTTCCCCGCGGCGAAGTTTCGGTGAAAGTTGGCATAATGGAATTTGGGCTTTTCTGCTCGCGACAGCACGTGCTATAGTGCGACTTAGTTATCGTCGAAACGTCCGTCCATTTGTCCGTCTGTCCGTCGTCTGTTACACTCTGCGATTGTATCAAAACGGTGCAATTTAAAATTACAAAACCTTTACTGTTAGCTTCGCGAAGGACTTTAGTTTGAGGGTCTATAGGCTTAAAGCTTTTCCAGAAATTCAAAAGAAATCATCCAGGCCGAGGGGATGAAATCAGACAGAGTAGGCCCGTAAGAAAAATTTGCGATTTTCAACCAGAAGTCGCTGTATCTCAAAAACGACGCGAGATAAAACCAAAGTTACTACTAATCACTAATAAGAAGTCACATTATGCTCTTTTGATTGCCATTGAAATCAAGGACCTTGGATGACTTTGTACGACTGTGACGCACACTAATGCACAAATGATGGGTCTCTCGGAGCTTACCGCGAAACCTCGAAAAAAAATAAACGCGCATGTCGGCGGAAAAATTGTAGCGCAAGTCTGCATACAAGCAGTATAAGGCTCTTGCGGATATTCATGGGGGCTCCGTATAGAAGGGTGGTCAGAACCGGTTTTTAGCAATTTTAGTCACTATGTTTTTAAAACCTCTAAACTTGAGGCACATATTATTATGCAACTTTATGAAGTGTTTTGCTGGCTTCTCAGCAACCGAGAAACGCTTGACCTTGAATGATCTCGAAATGCAATTTTATGCTATAATTTGTTTTTATCGTCAGTTTGACTAGATTTTTTGCTTTGCTTCGGAGACATATGTGTTAAACGAATAAAGTTATTTTTACATTGTAAGCGACAGAAATGTTTGCCAGCAAGTCTATTTTACGGCAATATTAAGCTTACGCGAATATTCGGTAGGGTTCTCGCGGAGGAAAGCAACAGTTTACAGTAGGGTGGTTAAAAGCGACTAATTTTCGAACCTAAAAAAATTAGGCCAAAGTTGTCGCAAAAGCTTACGACGGAGTTATTCAGTATGGATTTTAGTTTGTGTCACTGCCGCACGTGTCATGAGCTTTGGCTCAAATTTCTTGTCTTCTTCGCAACTTGTTTCGTACAGCAGAATCTTGATTCAAATCGCACTTATCAGAATGCAAAAACTAACAGCAGCAGCTTGCCGTTGACAAGACTTCTGTAAAGACTGTAATGTTATGGTCTCGACTCTCGAGACGAAAAAAGTGGGTATAAATGTAGTACAACCAGAATGATAGGCTTTTTTAAACGTTTAAAAAACTATAATTGCAAGTTTATTGATCACATAACATGCATAAATTACATTTTTAAAATAGTAAGCCAAGACAATGTCTCAATGATGTATTTTACTCACGTGTTGTGGACAGAGTAGAAGGACTTATTGTCGCAGCTGTGTCGTGTCGATACTGCTCTGTCTGGGCGTAGGTAAAACGCAATTCTGCAATGCATTAAGACGTAAGCTTAATGAACACACTCGTACTAAACCTAAGAGCAAGCAAACACTTATCTTTCGCACGTGCCGTAACTGATCGATCGCAGAGGCGAGAACTCTGAATCTAAAGTGGGTAGTTCTGTGAGGGGACCTAAGGGCGAAATCTCTCACAGTGTGGTAGAGGGGCACAGTGGCTTCTATCTCTATACATAGTGGGCGCAGCTTGCGCCCAGTGAAAAATAGGGGGAAGTTTTGATAAGGTTGTAGATCAAAACTTTTCCTCTATTTTTCACTGGGCAACGTAAACCTCAACAGAATTCCCCTCTATTTTTCAATCTGCACTTTTAACAAAACTTCTCCCCCTATTTTATACTTCCCCTTATTTTTCACTGGGCAATCTACACCTCTAACAAAACTTTCCCCACTATTTTTTTACTTTCTTCTATTTTTCAATCTGCACCTTTAACAAAAATTCCCCTATTTTTGCTCTCCCTATTTTTCAATCTACATCCTTAACAAAACTCCCCCTTCCTTATTTTTTACTTTCCCCTTTATTTTTTAATCTGCACTTTTAACAAAATCCCGCCCCCCAATTTTTACTTTCACCGTATTTTTCACTAAGCAAACTACACTTTTAAAAAAACTTCTTTACCTATCTTTACTTCCCCTAATTCTCAATTTACACCCTTAACAAAACTTTTTCCCTAAAGGGGGAAAACCCAAAATGGTGGGGGAAACTTGAGTCAGAAATTGAGGAAAATCTCAGCCCAAATCTGGGGAGTTGCGCCCGATTTCAATTTCAGATTTAGGAGGCCAGAAGCCATTGCAGGGACAAATTCTGGTAAAGGGTCTTATAGTGCAGCGTACAGTAATTTTATTTATATATTAAATTATATGTACACCTGAGAGCCTATGTGTTTGTGACAACGATGTACTTAAGAAAAAGTGTATTAAAACGTTTATTACATCTATAGTCAACATCAGTTAGTCCCAAATCGCACGTGACTGAATAACGTGTTATGACAGCATCATAATGAAGCTGAATTAATGTAGTCGGATGCAGTGTCGCACCACACACAGCCGGATATCACACCTCACACGATAGTGTGAGTGTTGTAAGGACGACCTTTAAAGTCTATGGGAAAAGGCAAACTTTGACCCTCAACCAACCAAAAACCCTGAACCGATCGTCATCAAATTTGAATGGAGCGAAATATACACCCCTCCTGTTCGAAATTTATTACACTTTTTGGTCCTTGAATTCGCCTACAGGCGAGTCCGTTAGACCTATTTTTACGCTTAAGACATCAAATGAAGCGGTTCTGCGCAAGAAAGTGCCTTTTTAATGTTACAAAATAAAAATTTAATTTCTGACTTATTTATTCGACAAACTGGAAAAAAAATTGCAATGGCGCATATGAGGAAATTTAAAAATTATTTAAACTGTCATAACTTCGGTTGTGTGCAAGATAGAGTCGTAATTTTTGGTTTTAGGATAGGGTTTTCGGGGTTGTACTAATTAACGGTGACATTTATATTTACCCCCGGTTGACCCAAGGCAAAGTGGAAAGGGAAAAAGGGAAAGGGGAAGGAGAAAAAAATGGAAGATAAATAGAAGAAGAAGGGAAATGGAAAAGGGGAAAGAAAGGAAAAAGGAGAAGGAGAAAAGTAAGGTAGAGGGAAAGGGAAGGAGAAAAAAGGGGAAGAGATAGAGAAAGAAAAAAGGAAGGGGAAAAAGAAAGGAAAGGGAGGGAATAGGAAAGGGAAGGTAAAGGAAAGGGAAAGCGGAAAGGTAAAGAGAAGAGGAAGTGGAAGGGAAAGGGAAAGGGGAAGGGAAACGTTTTTTGATTTTTGCTGGTTCGTGGTGATTTTGTCACACAGCGTTTGTGATTTTGGTTTGGTGATTTAGGTAGATTTTTTTCTGTAATTAGTGATTTTGATCGTTTTCGTTCTAGTGCGGACGTGGCTTGATTGCATTAACGCAGTGGCTGGCTGTGTTGATGGCTGAGACAGCGGCGCCAGTGAATATTGATAGCGAGCTCTAGGCTGATGGCTGGAGTATAGCGCACCTGTGTATTGATCGGACTATTCACCTGCATCAGTGCATGGCGGAGCCTAGACCACCGGCAGCGTTTCCCGGCACGAGGCCCACACGCATTCTCGGCGTTGATTTGCTTCAGCGTCGTCTGTATTGTATTCGCCGCCACCGCTCGATTGTGCAGATAGGTCCGCGTTTTTTCGCGATGTGCGCAACAGATAGTGAGAGTGCAAAAATGCAAAGAAATAGGCTACACATTAAACGCACAAACAATGCAAGAATCGATATGCTTAAAGCAATTCATTATCAGTGCTGTACACTCACTCATAGTTGAGATATTTAGCTGTTGGTATATGTGAGTCGTACGTACTGTCAATTTTTTTCATTAGGCCCTGCGTGAATTTTTCGCTGTGTTTTCGTCCACGACAGTCAAGAAATTGCGCACGTTTATCATTTGTGACGCAGGTTGCAGTAGCAAGCAGCAGCAGCTACGGCAATTGACGCAAGATGGAGTCGACCAATTCAGAGGGCGGCAAAGCGACATCAACTGATGCAGGTGGTGTGTCCACACTACCGAGCGTCTACTCGAGTGGACTGCCAGCCACCGGCGAGCCAGCGTCCACTGCACCGTCCCCGCAGTCTACTGGCATTGTCGACTGGGAGTTCATACGCAGCGTCGACGGCATACTGAAAGTCATCGAGATCGTACGTTTTTACACGTGTCTGTTGTGTGCAAAACTTCGTATTAAACGTATGCGAACTCCGTTAGCTATTGCAGTTCGAAAGTGATGTAGGCCTACAATTGACGGTCATGTAAGCAGAGAACGTTTCAACAGACAAGTCTTGGTTTGCCTATTTTAGCTATTGTTAGGCTATTCTTTGCTAAACGTAAAAAGTAAAGTTTTTCCAAGCCATGAGGTCCATAGAGTGAGGCTGATCTGTGCTTTCTAAGCCCTCAGCCAAACGCCCGTTTACACTGCAAGACCACGGATACGGGGCTGGGCTATCGCGCGGTGTGCCTGTTTACACCCCAGCTTTCGCTGGTACTCAGTGCGCCTACTTACGGAGGGATGGCCAGGCTGAGTTGATCAGAATAGATGGTTACACACCAAGAGGGTATACCCGTAAACGGTCGCCCGTCTTAGTAGTAACCTGGCTCAGTGTACTGAGTTAGTGTACAGTAACTCGGTTGGTAAGACCAGGCTGATCAGCGATGTTACCGTTCGACCAAGCCGACAAACAGGTTTACCAATATTATCGTAAAAATAAAGGTGGCACTATTCTGTGGGACACAGTGTATAGTTAAATGTGTAAGATGTTTCAGAATCATTTGTGATAATACAAGATGCGTGATTGCGCAGGTGTTCAGCTTGGTGACGTTTATCTGTGCGACAGCTTGGGGTGAATTCGCGCCGCTAGGTGGCGGATGGGTTCAGTTCGTCTCAATGCTCGCATTTATTCTCACCACGTTCCTCTTCATGCTCTACGCCTTCCGACTCACTTTCAAACTCTCCGAACAAATACCCTTCAAGTTCACCGTACGTACTGTAGACCTGACGCGTACAGCTGTTATTAAGCGAAATCGCTCTAGTGCAAGCGATGTCGGCTATAGCTACCCATTTCTCCGTGGCGTGGTCTATCTGTCGTCTGTCACATTTGTGCACTCGGTGCATTTACATGTTATTTGGCAGCTGCGCTTGGAAGTCTAATGACACATTCTGTTGGGTCCCTGACCTCAGGGTTTGGGAGTTGAATCTCTAGCCAAAACTTGCACTGGCTTATTTATCATTTACTAGGGAACAGCACCGACGAACGATTTCGCGTTCGACCGAATTACTTCGGTCACTTGTTGTAAACCTAACATACTACTATCGTATTACTTTCGATTGCAGTGCTATAACCGAATATACTTAAATGCCAGGAAAATGAGATAGTATATATGATCACTTCTTCAGAACTGGCGATGACAGTGTGAAAAAAGGCATCACAGTGGAATGAATGCATTTTTGGAGAACGCAGCCTATTATCGATCCTGTTGGACTGGTCTTGCTATCAGCGAAGTTGCTCAATTGACGCAGGACAAAGAGCAGTGGAGAAAGTGCGCTCATCATGTCGCCGACCTTTCTTCGCACGATGGCGATTTGTAAACCTGACCTATAGCATAACTGTTTGGAATTACTCCAGGCTACACCAGATCGCCATTAGACGAGACGTTTAATATTTATAAGCCTATATTACCGCAATATTTTATGCGAACCCCGAAGTTTACTTTGTTTTGTGAAAGAATTGTATTGTATAAATATCGATGTAACAAGCTCCGTGCTGCGAAATAATTCATGCTTTGGCGATTTAAAAGTTTTTTTACTGCAACACAATAATAGTTTTGTCGGAAAACTCAAGGTTCAGTAGATCGCGTGATTCACATCACATTTTAACGATGAATATGCCTAGGCTTGAAATTGTTTGGAGAAGCGCTGCTGTATATCGTGTCAGCTATCTATCACCGCCATACATCTCATTCCCAGTGACTGGTGATGATGTCTGTTGTATACGCAGGAACTGTGCTATTACGGCATCTTCACTTTGTTCTACTTCATCGCTGGCGTCGTGAGTGCCGTCAACGCGTACAGAGATGGCGCCGTCGTCGCTGCCGCCGTGAGTATAGACTTTGAGTCAATAGCTCATGCTCGTATGACTCTTCTGGAGGAAGTCACTTATAGGGTGTTTACACGATCGAGCAAACATCGAGCAGCTAGCTGGACGTTCTATGGTAATTAGTATGCTAATTAAGAGGGCGGGCGGGTTGTAATAGGAAAGCCTATATAACACGTGATCAGCTGTGGGCTAAGAGTCTAAGCGTAGGCCTACATTTGAGCCAGGGGCGTGGTTCCAATAGGTCTGCTTGAGCCAGCTCGATGTTTGCTCGATCGTGTTAACACCCTATTATTTTAGTTTCAGGTCTTTGTTGTGCAACTTCATAATGTCGTATAGGCTATGTAAATTCACCTCCACAGGCCTAATGCAGATCTCATGCACGACGATCATCGTTGACCATCGCGAACGTCAGCGTCCTAATCACGAGTAGTTTACTAGTTAGTGTTCGAGTCATTTTTTGTGGGATTAGGCCTATGTTTTTCACCATTCCTTTGTGTTGTACAACGATTCTCATGCGTTAGCTTGACTGTCAGTTTAGTCTGCAGCAGCGCACATTAAATGCTGATGACATTCGTTCGTTTTTTTCGTCGTCGCATGTATTTCTGCTGCATAAAGTAGCACTGATCAAATCACTGCCACCAATTTTTCGCATGACAGTGGTATTTCGTTAACTGTCTTTTTTCAAGTTGGTTGTAACTCGGGTGTGTGGTGTATACTTTTTTTGTAACTGTGACCGATTGCAATATGGAATATACGGCACGTGACTATGAGGCATATCTGTAGATGTTTTTACTAATGTCGTGCTTGGAATGTAGATTTTTTCGTTCTTCAGTCTGGCACTGTTCGGACTGGACGTCTACCTGCGGTTCCTGGCGTGGCGACACAGCTCCGAGGGTCCGTATTTCTCGTCGATGACGTCATCGATGGGAGCAGTGACGTCATCGAGCTCGGCTACTTCCGGTCCCCAGTACTGACCAATCACTCGTCTGTCGCCGAACGTTGCTGAATGTAATAGGACTTGCAGTCGCAGATTTATTGACGTCATTCGTACAGATCTCACCCACACTTTTTATGTCGCTTAGATGTACAGAATGGGCCAAAAATTGGCACCATTTTCATATGCCTTAACTTCATCAAATATTAACCGTTTTTCAAAATTTTTTCACTGTTAAAATTGGAAAGAAAATTGCAATAACAGTGTCAGTTCCTACCACATCTCAATTGTGTCGCTACACTACCTCGTGTTTTGTAAAAGCATTACAACGCGGCGTTTCGTTGATCGCGCCGTTGGTCAGTGGCGTTGCCGGGTTGAGTGCGTCTTCCAGCAAGAAGGCGGACACATTGAACGTTTGATGTTTACAAAAACCGCATAATATGACAGTTACAATAATTGGGACGAAAAGTTGTTTTTTTTCTTGTTAATTTCTTACAATGTGTTGTTACAGAAGTCTTGTTTTTCAGTTGTTGTTTTTACGACATTGACATTTCACAAGGTAGTATAGCGACACACTTGAGGTGTTGTAAGATCTTTAGTAATATTATATGTTGCCAAATTTTTTGGCCTTTTCTGTAAATTATTGTGTGTACTGTATATTTAAAATGTGCTGTAAGTATGCGCATCGGCAAGAATGAACAGTCAATCACTTGTTTAGAGTATGCAGTAACACAATGCTTATAGCATAAAGACGACTTGTCAACTCGTGTCACTTCACTATCATTAAGGGCGACAAAATAAAAGAAGCTAAAACGCTTACTTTATTTCATTACTATAGTTGCAAAGCCTTGCGATAAAATACAATTTCTCTATAAGTTTGTAGCGTTGACGATGATTCTGTTGTGGCTGAATTGCAGTGGCGTAACTGACGTGCAACAATTATACTAACCGTTTCACACGAATTTTCAATGGCCACTTTCTAAATCTTGCAAATACCAGTTTTCTTGAACACACACAGAGAGAGTACGGAGTATAAACGCGGCGGTAACGTTTTGGGGTTTTTCAAAAAGCGTCCCCGGAAGTTGAAATTTGTACTAAAAACAGTTGCATTTGCTAGATTCTAGTTGATAATCTCAAGACAGAGGCGTAGGCAGAGAAGGTTGTGGGGTTCGAACTCCCATTTAATTCAAAATAAAAACCAGATCAAAAATTATAAATTTTGGTTTAGTAACCATACTAAGGCATGTAAATTAATATTTGTGCTTGCGTTTTTCATTTATCAACTAATGCCATTTTGTTTGTATTCGGTATAACAAAATTCATCATCTTTGTACTACAAAATGCACCACAATATGGGTGACAATCAGGCTTCAGCACATTTGACATTCTGTTTCAACATTTTTTTGACGTCGTTAATTTTCTTTTAATTTATTTCTGATTGCGTCGTGTCCTTGGTATGCGTTATACCGTGTAGACCTACTACGCAGTAAGTCGTGTTAGGTGCGTGTGGCCGTGTGCCAGTAAATGAGTTAAGTAATTAGAGCATTGCTGCGCAGCGTTTTCAGCCGAGGGTCGTGGTAATAGGTAGCCTAAGCTTGCGTTAGAAAATGCGATTTCATGAATGAATAATGACGATATGTAACAAACATACGACGTACAATAATGATGTTATATTTAAATTGGAACACCTGAACACGTGTAGTTCCAGCCTTGTAAACCTAATTGCAACGACAAAATGTGGGTTGTTAGTTAGATGCAATTTTTTTTTGTTAAAGTAACTTTCTTATCACCTTGAATGCAGTCGAATTCGTCGGTGCTATAGTTGTAGCCAGGGACGACCGCTTGAGCCATTATGTGATTGCAATTATTACAGCTTTGCGCAGACTCGTATTTAAACGTTAGAGGTTGTCGGAGCTATAGAACGTCACCTGCCACGCGAGTTTACACCATCACACCCGCCACTCGACACAGAAGAACGCGCCCCGCCTTAGCCCTAGTCCGGCAGACCAGTATTCGATTTATCTACTTCGAAAGTATGGAAGGCTGAATTGACTTTGGTGGTTGGTTTTGAACTAAAATGGTTAACCTGTCCGCAGATAGTCACGCATCCACTTATTAGTGACCCGACCTGGAGTTGAACCCATGGATGCGCAGCCTCTCGATCTAACTTCCTAACCGTTGCGCCACCGAGCCACGCGTTTGTCGTAATAATACGCATTAAAAACTTTTTGTGCTTTTGCGCTACATAAATTTATTTTGTACACTGGCCAGTTGCGCCGACGATCGCTTCTTGTATACTCTAGACCGTAAGCTTAGCCTACACAATGTAGGACGTCAACATCTCAGGTCTTATGACGTCTACACGTTTGCCGTGCCGCAGACATAGTCACAGATCGGTGACAGGAGTTTCACGGCAGCTGGTCTGTAGCATGGAACAATCTGCCGATTGAGATTCAACAGAAAAAAAACATTAAATTTGAATATTATACGAGTGAACGACCACTTAATGCGTTTTTATTCGTTTAAGCTGCGGCGCATTGTGCTTGTTTTCTTAATTGCGCCGGCTATACGCATTCACTCACATTGTCGTTGAAAAGAGAACCATAGTAGTATAGTATTCATGGTTGTTTTCGGTGAGCAGCTTGTAAGTTGGTCAGTGGTCTACAATACGTTTAAAAAATTGCAGACGAAATAGCACGAACTTGCACGACTTCTCTAAATTGTATGTCTAAACAGTGCGTTTAGGTTTTTACTTTTTTTGTCATTTCCTTTGAGTTCTTTATTCGTTTTTGTATTTAAAATCGTAGAGTTATTGTTTTTATATGAAATATATTGGTCCAAAGTGTTTGATTTTATTCGAAATTTTAGAATATTAACAGTCGTTAATGACGAACAAATTTTGGGGTCAACTTAGGCCTACAGTTTTGTGTATCTTAACAGTGAGCTTATAAAAAATTAATTGTTTTAATGACAAGACTGCCATTATAAACAGTTCTGTAGTCTTTAAGTGATTAAAATCACTTCCGTAATATTTTACGCTGAATTCAAATGCAGTTTTGTACAACTTTTTTTCGGTCTTTTTGATTTATGCGCAAGTAGGACCTAAAGCTATACGAGTGGCCTACAACCTACATGCTGTCCTTCGGAGCAAATTTCATTTATTTGACACTCATAATCTACGCTTTCTTTTTGACACTTTCTACTGTCACATTCAGTATTATGTTTGAGCACCATTTTATCCACTCATTCATGTGCATCATTCCATCATCACAATGTCATAGTTTACGCTACATTGCAAAATACCAAAATCATTCTCGGCAAACAGATGCATCAGTTATCTTGGTAGCATAGTGCCGCCATCCCGCGAAGACAGTGGTGACTAAATTATTCATATCTCATTAACAAGAAGCCCAATTGTCGCTAAGGTAGCCGACCGTACTGATTGTCAGTGACTTTTAAGGTCATCCAAGGTCGATGATTTTCATTTTATTTAGTAGAGCGTATGCGATTTCCTATTAGTGATCCATAACAACCTTGGCCCTATCTCTCACTGTTTTTTAGATACGGCAACTTTCCATTAAAAATTGCGGCCAAACTGCTGCAGATAAAGCAACTTTGCATTTAGCCACAATACATTCGTTACAGACGACGACGACGGACGGACGACAACAGACAACAATCGTACCGTAAACTTGACCGTTACAGCGCACTAGAGATTTCTTCGAAATGATAGTGCGCTATATAAATGTTCACTTATTATTATTATCATTATTATTATTACTTAAGTACGATCAGCTAAAATACATAAGGAAGGTGAAATATTGTGGGCTAAATAGGTTAAGAGGTTATCGTATCGTTACCAAAATCTAGTCATGTTTTGGTTTGCTAAGAAATGTGAAGCGCGTTTGGCGACATTTTATTCAACGATTACGCATACAGAATGCACACAAACTCGACTAAGCAATCAGCTGCCGAGCCGACCCCACAGGCATTTTCTTGTCTTGTCCTCTGACTTTTGTTAAACTTGCATGAACTTCCCGGTAATAGTGTTTTACATTGGCTAATACAAGGCCTATTTTAGTTATGTCCTGCGGTCGCTGCGATAAAGTGAAAGGATGAATGTCGCAGAATGAACGATCTCTCGAAAACATGCAACACATGCAGCCGTGGACCCTATACGGCGACGTACATCGCCGACGATAAAGAACAGCATTAATGGCCTCTGCTGCTGCTGCTGCGTCTATCTTTATAGTAAGAAGCCGAAGCAGACCCCGTGCTATGCTGGCAACCGTCGAAAAAATGCGCCCGTCCAAAACGTCGTATTAAAAATAAGGAATGACCAGCAACGAAACTGCACGCTGTTATGTGAATATCTATACACGACTGGTAACAAACGACCACTGACGTCTGCTCACGTACTCAGCAACCGTGACTAACGGTAACCTTCAGCTTAAGACGTCTTGTGTAGCGCTGGCGCACCCCACTGCCATTTCTTGGAATATTAGCAAGATAGCACAAAAACTCAGAATAAAATTAATTATTATATATTTTTCAGTCGTCTCTATATATTTTTTATATTTCAAAACTAACTTTTGTTAAATGTTCAAACACATCTAGCGAATATAGCCAAACGTCAGTAAGCTTATATTTCGTCACGCCAGTATTGTCATCCAAGTTTGCTTTCTCATTCGTTTTTTGGAGATGTATAGACCAAGTTCAACCTGACGTTATATAGTAATAGGGTAGCCATGCTAGATACAGCTATGATTATCCATACTGGATTCACAAGTGGTCGGGGCAAATCACTGACAGAAATGCAAAAATAAAACGTCACAGAAAAAACTAAACTAAACCTAAGTTTATTTATCTCATGGTTACAGTGTGCTAACTCAAGGGCTAGCCTAGTATAGCCCGTACCTATGTCTGCCATTTTTGTAAATACTTCTAGTTCTACATTTCGTGAAGAAAAAGTAGGTGTACATGTACTTTGTGCATAGTGAGAAGAATATTGAAAAAGATTTGCTGGAATTATTTAGGTGCGTTTTTTAAACACAGTCACACAGTGTTGTTTTGGAATTAAGCCCACCATGTAGACAGTACAGCGTGTCTTAATAAAAAGTGCCACTATTATTATTTGGATAACTTCGTGAAGCATTGGCCGATTTTAATATTTTTTGGTACACAACATCATAAAAAAACTCAAAGTAAATAATTATAGTCTAGCCCACCTCACCCTAATACTGTTGCTACACTACCTTGTAAAATTTAGACGTAATTTGGCAGTTTACAACAATAAATTCATACTGGATAGCGCATGTGTTGGATTAGAAATGATTAATTGAATAGCGACAAACACAAGTAACAGTTGATATCTCTCAGAAAGTCACACGTGTCACATCACATCATCTTTATTACTGCATGTGCTCAAAATGTCCTCCTTTAGCACGAACACAAGCGGTAGACGTTGACGCGACTTGACAACAGCACATTCAATAGCGCGCGATCCAGAGCGGCTGGCTCGCTGTTGATGCGCCATTTCAGTTCATCGACGTAACAGATTTTCAATAATTTTGTTGTCTCAGTGATTTTTTGAGCCATTACATGCACTCCTGAGTATAAATTCAGTGTTGTAAACGGCCAAAATGCATTTCACATGGTAGTGTTGAGACAGTTATATGGTAAGGTAAACTAGTAGTCATTTACGTCAAGTTTCTTTTTGATGTTGCTTGCCAGAAATTATCAAAATCGGCTGATGTTTTACAGAGTTGTTTTAAAAATAAAAGTGGCACGTTTTTTATCGAGACACGGCGTAGATGCTCCAAATTGTTGCATAACGCTGAGTTGTTTTCTCCAGTAAACGTTGAAATAATACTGCACCTAGTAAACTGAAATGTAAATTATTTAGCAAAATTATAAGTTTGTACCACAATTCGCTTGCAAGCTATCACAGTTTATGCCCAAAGTGTGTACCGCGTACACGAACACAATGGCTTAGATGCAACGCCACTGACTGATAACGACATCAGCAATCGACTGAAAAAACGGCATTCTCTCATCGGTTAAACGTTTCCAAGTCAGTTATTGTGTTCTCTGCTATTTTCACCGTAAAATATTTGATACCACAAAATTATTAAATCTTGTGGCATTCTCTGTCGAAGTGATGATGCAAAGGTAAGCAATCTGATACAAATAATCACCACGTAATGAAACAAATTGCAGCATTTGTGTTTCACACGGTAGTGGGTTGACATAAATTAGATAAGGTGGAAGAAAAGTGCACATTACATAATTCTATTGTCTTTGCCATCTCTGTGTCAAAAATTATCAAAATTAGTAGAAACTGAACAAAGTTGTGATGAAAAAATTATGACTGTTTTTATTGAGACACGCTATATAGCTACGTATAAACATAGACGTATGGTTTTTACGCGCGAAAGCAGCTATTGCTTTCAGCGAGTCTTAGCCATCGCATTTCGGTCCGTTCGTCTGTCCTTCTGTCACACGGGTGGATCAGTCAAAAACGGTGCAAGCTAGAACGCACCTTTAGCGTTGTCGTACGTCGGTCGTGATGACATTAAGACTTGCGACAGGCGCATTTCACAAGCTCCATTTGCTCGTTAGCAGGACGTGCTTACGCAGACCTCCGTGCACGAACGTGCACCAGTTGTATCAACGTAACATTGTGCACTGCAGGCTAAGTGCTAATGACGGATAACTTCGTCAGCAGATGATAGGCACTATGAGCACGCGTACGATAAGCTAGCAGAATACCGTAGGTCTACATCTATACGTTAGGCTTGGTGATCGGCTTATAGAGTCGACTACGCACTTGTAAGCCTCACAGTTTATGTCTTCCACATTTTACAGAGTGCCATATTCTTATTTGCATAATAGTGTATCTCGCATGACAGTTTCGAACGGTTATCTGCATGCCTCTCAGCCAAAGAAATATCTTGCACAATGCCTGGACGATCGTAGAATGGCTGTTTGGTGGTACGTATATAGGCTGTTAAACAAAACAATAGTCATTAAGCGCAGGCAATCTGCCATAGACAGCACAGAGCATGTATTTTAATTTTTGTTTTATTTTATTTTCTACTTATATTAGTTTTTTTGGCTTTTTAAATTTAAATTTTAGACTTTAATTTCATTGTATCGTTTAAAAAAAATTTTATATTACATTTATTATTTCTTTTATCTTACTCGTATTATTAGAGTGACAAAAGTGTTTAAGTTGCTATGAGTACTTTGTAAAACATATATGGCGACGAGCTTTCTAGTTTCGATGTAAGTTAAACATAAGTTACATCGTAAGACAATTTTCATACGCTCTGGTGGATTACGATGCCTCTACAGGAACGTCCTATCATATGCTCTGCGATCTTCGTTTTCCAGCTAATTGAAAGGCAGAAAAAAACATTCCTTTTTGCCACATGCTAAGTTGCTAGCGTACTCAGAGCAGTAGGCTACGTGTTTTGCGGCGATTATGCAATACGTAAATCCTTAGTAGGCTCTATAGTGCCACGCGTTCGGAAGTCAGCAATAAAAAATAAAGGTTGGTTTTCTATACGACCTGGATCTGTGCGAATGCGATGTCCATGTAATGGGCTGATGATATTTGCTCACAGTAGATCCACCAATCCGCCATAGATTAACGACGAGCAAGTCTCGCATATAGGCTACTAGGCCTATCTGTCGCGCATTGATTCACGGCTGCGTGCACGCAGCCTAGCAACAGCAGCGTTTTCTTCGCCTTATCCAACGCTTGTTTGTCTCTTCACTCTTCCGACCGTGACCAGTCTCCGCATCTCGCCTCGTCGCTTATATGAACCGTCCCCGAAGCTTTATCTATTGTTTGCAATGCCACTCTGAGTCCGCTATCTCGCGCCTACAGCAGCATTCCGACATCACGACGCGAACGTGTGTACCAGGCAATTACAGAGATCGAATTAGGTAGGGACTCCTAATCAGTCGACTACTTTCCGTCTGCGGATTCTTGCAGCGGCGTCGGTGTGGTTTGTTTGCGCGCGCTGATTGGCTGAGTTAACGCACGCGTCGCCAGTGACGTCACTGTGACGTCAGACGATGGAGCGTAGCGTCGTGCGTTTCGTGGTCATCATCGTCGTCGTGGACGTCATGACTTCGACGGCGTTGTCAAGGACGACAGGCAGCAACGTACGACGCAACGTGTTTTTCAGGTACAGCAGCTGCAGTATAATCTCACCTTTTGTAGTATTAACGTCAGAAAAACCGCCATGCAATGATTAATTGTTTATATGCACAGAAAATGGCATTTGTGGAATATTTTAAAAGTTCTTTCACCGCTACAGTCTGCAGCAATTTTTACGCGCGAAAGCAGCTACTGCTTTTAGCGCTCTTAGCCAATCGCAATTCTGTTTGTGTGTCCGTCTGTCCGTCTGTCCGTCACACGGGTGGATCAGTCAAAAGCGGTGCAAGCTACAATCAACAAATCTTCACCGTCGCTGCCTGGAAGACTCTAGTTTCAGGAACCGTAAAGCTTTTCCATAAATTCGAAAGGGGTCACTCCGAACGAAAGCGCTAAATGAGAGGGGGGTAAGTAAAATTTGCGATTTTTGGCCAATAAGTCGCTGTATCTCAGTAACGGTGCGAGATAGGGCCTAGGTTACTATTAATCACTAATAGAAAGTTGTACACTGGCTCTCGATTGGCGCCGAATTCAATGACCCTGTATGACCCTGAACGCCAAAATAGGGGGTTTTATAGATTTTTTAGCGATTTCGGGCTGCGACACAAATTTATATTATTCACAAGGTGGCGCCACTGAACTATCGTGATGCGATCCAGATAGAAAATTTGGTATTTTTATATTAACTTAGCGTGAACACCCTAATTTTCAGCTAAACCACTGAACCGGAACTGCTATAGGCTTTCGCGCGTCTTGTGAGCATTAGCTCAAATTTCTTATGCAACTAAGTGATCGATAAAGATCCCATAGCACTTGAAACGCGTCGCAACAGTACGCTGTGAAATACAGTCAACTTATGTAAGAATATCTGTATTTTTAATGACTAGTAGTGAGTTATAGAGTCATTCTCCATAGTAAATTATTCTAAGTTTGACTATATTTTGTGACGCTTTAATGGTGTGATAGTTAATGCATAGGCCTATTTCAAGTATATTACTGATTTGACTAATGTTACAATTTTGATAAAAAGTTATAAATACAAGTTGGGGCTCATTTTGGACCATTTGGTTAGTTTACTCTGACATTCTGAATTGTTTAGTTAATGTTTAGTTCGTGGGGATCGAGTTACAAAAACCGCCATCTTTAATTTTCTAAAACTTAAACTTGCTACTGCAATCAGTTGTCAGCTCCACTAGGAAGGTCTGAGTGCAAACGTACCATTCGCCGTAGAGTTTTATGACACTAATATTTCACAGCGTAGTGTAGCGACACGTGTCGTGTTGTTGCTAAAGTGAAATACACTGTGTCCCAAAAAACATCCCCGACATTTTCGATTGTCACTTAAAAACCAGTTGACAGATTTTGACAATTTTTTGTACGAATATTTCTGACACAACTTGCCATCAAATGACTGCCCAGTTTCCCACCTTACCTATTGTCCGCTTTTGCACTACCTAGAGAAAGCAGATCAAGCGAAATACACCTTGAAATAAACAGAAAACCTAGAAAAACATCTCTGACATTATCGGTTGTAACTAAAAGAAAGATTAGCAAATTTTAATAATTTTTGACAAAAATATTTCTGACAAAACTGGCTGCTAAATCGTTGTTTAAGTTTTTATTTCACTTAACGTTTGCTTCTGCACTACCTTTGGAAAGCAGATTAAGCATATACGTGTTGAAATAAATAACAAAACGTTAATAAATTATTTATCTAGATCTGTGGGTCCCAAAAGCCAGTCTATTACAAGGTTTGATTGTCATACAGCAGTGTGTCTACCAGATGACGTTCAAAAATTTTTATGAATTAAAGAAGTGACTAAGGTAAAAAAGTAATATTTCGTTGGTTATGTTATCTCCATGTAATGCAAAAACAGACATTAGGTGAGGCGGAAAACTGAATAGTCATATAATGGCCAGTTGTGTCAGGAATATTCGTACCAAAAATTATTAAAATCTGTCAATCCTTCTTAAAGTTACAATATTGAGAATGTTCGTTATGTTTTTTGGGACACAGTGTACAACAGCAGTACAAGAATTACACGGCACTGTAGTATATAACAGCAAAACGTAATGCGATCTACGGATTACGTTTTACTGTCTATCAGACATATTGCTTCTGGCAAAACTTCTCATGAATGTAGATCAGACAATGATACGCAAAACTCGCCTAAAACTGACCGTGCAATGACTGCGTTGATATGGCTTCGCTGTCTGTACTGATTTCACGTTAGGCTATTACTTGAAACTTGTGACTCAAGTTAAGAACAACGACCGCCGAGCTGCTGAAAAAGCTATGCTTAATTCCACCCACACGTCCGTGTCAAATGCGATGGACTTAACGGTCAGTCATGCAGTTAATGTCTATCAATACTGAATAAAGGTCTATTTCCACTACGACTGCGCGTTGCGTTGCGTTTGAAAGCGTTTAAACGCGCCGCAACGCGCTGCAACGCGCGTCGAAGCGCGTTGCAGCGCGTTAAAACGGGTGTAAACATTTTTTGTAAAGAATATTAATGAGTTAATATGGCCGACAAATACGAAAATTCATTGCTGTTGGGAGCAGCAGTTTAAGGCACATGTGTTGCGCAAAAAAAGAAAACGCAGGCCTAGATTTTTGGATTCACCCCGTCATCGCCAACCGGGATGACCAGGGCGAATATCAGCATCTGATAAGCATCTGATACAGTAGCTACGCTCCGACCCAGCTCTGTTCCGGCGATACTTTCGGCTGTCTGTCGAGCAGTTTGATGATCTACTCGGGCTAGTTGAGCATTGTCATTGGTCAACGCAATTACTATCGCTCGGATAGTAAACAAAAAGATAGAAACACTATCGGCGTTTCTACACTGTGTCTCAAAAAACATTCCCGACATTTTCGACAGTAACTTAAAAACCAATTATCAGATTTTGACAATTTTTGGTACGAATATTCCTGACACAACTTGCCATCAAAAAACCACTTAGTTTTGCACTTCACTCAACGTTTGTTTTTGCACTACCTGGGGAAACAAAACCAACGAAATATCACTTTTTATTTAATGCGATATGATTGTTTAATTAATATAACGCATAAAAACACATTTTGTTTACATTTCTGACACTGTGGCTGACATTTCATCCAGTTGTCTATTTTTTCAACTGCCTGTAGTAAAATTGCTTGAAGTGTTGGCCCGCTATGCGAACACAGGCAAGGAGACGCTTTCTCCATTCATTGACAGCAGAATCGACAAAGTTCTGCTCCAAATCAATCCAGGCTGTGCCAGTCGCTTCTTGATTTCACAAACATTCCTAAACTTCATCTGGTAGACACACTGCTGCATGACAGTCAAACCTTGTAATAGAGCGGCCACAGATTAGGATAGATGAAATTTATCGACGTTTATTCATTCATTTTAACACTTATTGTGCTTGGTCTGCTTTTCCCAGGTAGTGCAAAAGCAGACGTAGGGTAAGGTGGAAACTAAAACAGTTATTTAATGGCCAGTTGGGTCAGAAATATTTTTGCCAAAAATTATTAAAATCTGCTAATCTTTCTTCAAGTTACCATTAATAATGTCCGGGATGTTTTTTCAGGTGTTCTGTTTATTTCAACACATATTTCGCTTGATCTGCTTTCTCTCGGTAGTGCAGAAACATACATTGGGTGAGGTGAAAAACTTAACAGTCATTTGATGGCATGCTCTTTAAGACTGGTGCATTGTGCCAGCGAGCGCATTCTGTCTACTGTCAAGATAATAATGCATCGTATTTGACCAGCGCTTTGTCGAGATTTAACACTGACTGCACATTTATGCGTATGTGCTTTACGTTTTACGTTTCACATTATTTCGCTGGATTTAGCATGCACGGTTTCACTCGGCAATGCTGGTTTTTTTCTTATGCTGCTGCAGATAAACATTAGGTTAAATTGTCGCTATATTCGATGCAGTACAGCTTGCCTTCCTACTGGGTAAAATTGATTTTTTTAAAAATAATGTTTATTATAAGTGTTACACAATAATACGTTAAGGTTTTAAAATATTATAGTAATAATGAGAAAAGCGGTTAAACGATTATGTTACGCTAACGCAGTCACTGAAAAGTAACGAGAAATTAAGAAATATCGTTCTTGGTGTTAGTGTGCGGCGGAGAACGCAGCTGGACTGAAAACGAACATTTCCTCGTACGGACATTTCCGCGCTAAGTCAAAGCGAACATTTTTCTGTCACAGGCTTAGACATTTTTTGCTTTTACCTTGTCTGCGGCCAGGAATACGTGTGTTCCATTAAAAAAAATCAGCCATTGCTGCAAAAAATATCCTTATCTAACTCGGACATAAGGACTGTATAAGTCTAATGATGTTTGAGTGATAGGCCTAATTGGGTTCACAGCTAACGATTATTAGTTGTCCGGTTACGGTGCCGGACGATTATTCGCCTGGCGAATTAATTAGTACAAAACACGTATAGTCGCCGGCGAATGTCGCCTCGCCGTTAATTTTATTGGAATCTGCTATTCATTGTCTCATCCATATTGAGGTGTTATGGACATTTCAGATGGCGCTGCTGCGAGGGCAATTCTGCCTATTGCGAAGTCGTCTGTCTGTCGTTTGTCGTTTATCGTTCGTGGACCCTGCTAAAACCGTTCGACGGATTTACATACCATTTGGCAGATACACTTGTGAGGTCCATCGACATGTTGTGTCAGATAGGGGTCCCTGGCCCCCGAAAGAAAAAAAGGAAAACCTTTAGCTAAAACATGCAATTGCTTCCAATATACGAAAAAAGTGATTTATAATTTATGTACTAGGCGGCAAGATCGCTCAGCGACGCCACCTTTCGTCAAATTACTTTGTTTTTTTAAACTGGAAATAACGTTATCGATATATCAATTAAACAAAGTTGTACCAGTGGCGTGGGTGCATAGTTTTTTTCGGTAAATCAAGAGTGGTTATGATGGACAAATCATAATTTATTTGGCTATCTATAATCTTTGTAGGAAAATCGTCAAAAATCTTTATTATTGTCACAATTAGAACTTAGATTGCTTCTTTTTATTTGCTTACAATATTATGTATGTTGATACATTTAGATTGCTACCAGTGGATAAAGTAACGCCAGATCGTCAGTTGGAAGTCGTCGATGGCAGATTCCTGCAACCAACCAGCCGCCTACAAACACTATTGTCACTACTCGGACTACTTTCTCAAGAGTTTGTATTTATTTTTTTACTTATCCATTTATTTTCAGTGCCCAAGCTACTCAATTCCCTAGGGCTGAAATATATTAAACTAACAAAATTCATGTTTGGAATGATTATGGTACGGAATCGATAATTTGGAATGTGTCAGCGAGGCAAACCGCGCTGAAACGTTATACCCCGTTTACAAGATGAAGCAAACATGAAGCAAACGTATTCAAAATACACATGCACGACGTGTGCTCTAAGTTTGCTTTATCGTGTAAACAGGGTATTAGACAGCGACCGACAAGCGCTGGAACAGGAAAGTTGTTTCTCGCAGATAAGTCGTCGCCTCAGTCAAGCCTCAAGCGTCTTCCGATTCGGGCCAGGAACTCCCGGGCACTGGCACTCATGGGGCCAAGTGTTTCTAGTGCTACAGGAAAAAGTCGTGGTTCGTTTTCTGTATGACAGCTCCGGTCTCAGCGGCACTGGCACTGGTGATGGCACTCTGCTGCAGGTAGACGTTCCCCAGAGTGTCTACCATTGTCACATCCCAAGTGGGTTTGCGCACGGAGTTCTATGACAGCAATGTCAAACCCTTGATGTCGACACGGATCAGAATCTGCGACCAGAAACCGGGCCTTAGTCTCTGGAACCGCCGCCGTTCGTCGCCGCTGCCGCCGCCGTTAAGGCCTCGAACCGAAACCAACCGTTAAGTTAGCGGTCCCGGACCGCTAAGGTTCCACGCCGCCGCCGCTGATTAATTAGCGGTTTAGAGAAAAAAACAAGAAATTTGAGATAATGCTCATAAGACGCGCGAAAGCCTATAGCATTTCCGTTTGCAGGTAATCTTGGTCTATCTCCATCCATTTCGTCCCAATTCACTCTTTTGCAGCAAAAAATTGCAAAAAAAATTATTAAAAACCTCTATTTGGGGGGTTCAAAGTCATTCAAAGTCATCGATGTTGATACCACTAAAAAGCACGTTACCAGTGCAGTGCTTGTTATGATAAGCAGCATGTCGGTGCCTATCTGCAACCGTTTTCACGCAAGACAAGCCAATAGCGGAAAAACAACTATTTTAGAGGGGGTACCCCGACTTGACACCCGCGGGCGCAAGCCTTCTTGAACGTAGGGGGTCGGGACTTGGACTGCTAAAATCAACGTTCAATGGCGAAAATTTTATGTGCAGGTTGTCTTTGTCTATCTCCAGCCATTTCGGCGCAATTTACTCTTGAAATGTGTGTCGCAGCCCGAAATCGCGAAAAATTCACTAAAACCTTTTATTTAGGGGGTTCAGGGTCATTCAAGATCATCAATTGACATTCCTAAGAAGCTCGTTGCTAGTGCTTGTTATGATGAGCAGCATGTTTGTGCCTATCTGCAACCGTTTTTTACTCTAGAGCAGCCAATAGCGGTAAAATAACGCTTTAGGGGAGTGCCCTTTCTTTCGTTTTTCGTTTGAGGGAACCTCCAATTACCCAGCGGCATGAAATTGTGTCACGAAATATTAGAGACTCAAGGCTATCATATAGTGAGAACCAAAAGTCTCTATCTATGTCATCAGGGCCAGCGGTTTTGCATGGATCGGCAGTCTCATTACGTTGGGTCTGCGGTTCGGCGGCTGGATGACGCGCTCCGAGCTGAGTGGAGGGTACTTTCACTGTTCATGTCGGTGCGGCATCTAACCGGTTCCAGTGACAATGTCGGTTGACTTGCTACTTCCGGAAGACCTTCTTCTACGGAATAGCCCACCGCTTCGGTGCGACATACTGCTGACAGTTGACTCACTGCTTCCGGTGCTCATCTTCGTACTTGACCAGTTGCCAGTCGGTCAACTTCGGTGACCTTGCAACCCCAACCGTTTTAGAGGCGGGACCCACACGGGACGGCACCGCTTAACCGGAAGAATCGCCTCCCGATTATCCGGGTCCGGTTTTGGGGTGCGGATAATTTCGGCTGTGTGTCAGTGGTGCACAGCCCCGAGCTACGGACCCGACTGGTGTCACCACTGTAGCCGCGACTTATTCAGCGCTGAGTGCTGGCGTCGGTATCGGTAGCCGGAGCACCGATGTGCTTACCGGGAACCGATATGCTACCGTTAACACCGGGCCAGTGTGCTGCTTACCGGCCGGCAATTGTAGTTAACGGTTGGTCTTTACAGGAGCTCTGTTCCGTTCAGAGCTCCCGACCAGAATGAGGACCCGAGGCGACGACAGTCGCTTTTATAGGGAAGTACGATTTCATTATGTGAGTCGTCCGCACTAGAAAATATGAGTGTTTACAGCAGGTCCACTACGTAGAGCTGAGAGGATAAGCCTAATTACAAGAGTTATCTCCGGAACGGCTGCACCGATTTAGACGCGGTTTGGACCGTCAGAAAAGCTAAAATTATTTGGAACCTAACGGTGCCGGTGCCCAAATTTAATAGTGTACGCGGGAGACGTAATTTTGGTTAGGCTACATGTCCTAGGCTATATGATTTATTAATGTACAGTAATAGTACGGCCTTCATGAAAAAAACGGTATTTTATCGTATGTCGTTACAAATCACGTAAAAGTTGTTGCTTTTGGGTCTCAAAAATGAAGCTTACTACCAGCGACAGACGTCTTAGCGGTCCGGACAGCCGTAAGCTTAACGGCTAAGCGGTTTAAACCGCTAAGCCAACCGGTAAGGAAGCATGCAGTGTAAGTAAGTAAGTAAGTAAGTAAGTTAATAGGTGCATATTTAAAGTGCACAATGTCAACCAGTGCCAAAACTGAGGCACTTGGCTGAGCCGCTTGAGGGAGCAGTAGGCCTGCTGGAAGCAGTGAGTTTTAAGGAGGCGACGGAAAGTGTCTGCAGAGGTAGAACTGCGGATGCTAGAGGGTAGTGAGTTCCAGACTGTGGGGGTTGCAGTGTCAGTTGCAGTCGGTATTGAATGCCACCGCTCGGCTCCCATTTTTAGCCAGAAGGTCAGAGCAACAAAGTTGCTTCGGGAACTCGTCTGGTTGCGTGTTTCCGAGCGTATCCAGTTTCGATAATGTGTCCTGGCATACCGTACAGCGCCAGCCTACCTTGCTAACAGTCTCCAGCTGACTGTCGACGCTCCTGCACGTCGTCGTCTGCGTTCTACCGACATGACGACGCTGCAAGTGCCATCGACACGACGTTCTACTCGAGCCTGGAACGATCTGCGCCACACTGCCACTAAAATAAGAATCGCCCACTCGCTGTTGCAATTTCGGCGAGCGACGAAAGTGTTGCATTGCGTTACTTGATCCGATTGTCGTTTTTTCGATTGATTAGAAGTCTCTGACAGTCTGACATTGCACGACAGGTTGGGTGTTTTTTGCCAGTTTAGGTAAAGACCTTCTACAGCTTTGGCGATGTGACAGTGTCACTTTAATCTGTGTTTTTGCCAACGTGGACGCAGGTGTTTCATCAAGCCTAGCATCATGCATCTCGTTCGCTCTCACCGCCAGATGAATGTATGTAATGCAAAGCGCGGTATCGCCGTCGTAACTTGTCCGTCCGTCTGTAACGTCGATGTAGCCTACCGTGGTCATTTTAACGTTGGATTACGTGAGAAGACAAAAAAGTCAACACAAAAATAACTTACTTTAGATTGGGTATTGGCTCTAGTAAAACATCCTCAAATTTTGGCACCATTATTTTGGAGTTTGCAGAAAACCCGCAATGTATAGGCTTATCCAAAACGGATAGGACCAGGGTTGCAGTTGCTATAAAACTTATTGATTACTAACAGAAGTTACATTAGCCTACGCGCTTTTGATTGGTGTCGAGATCCGATGAATAGTAGAGTGGTCCGTGAAGATATCCAGCATACTTTAGACCAGGTTTATACTATCGTGACTGATCGACGTGCGTGTGCTCTGAGTAGCAGGAAACGCTCGTGCGAGTACAACCTGGGAGGTCACTGCGAGACTGAGAACGCGGCGTCTATAGCTGCTCAGTGGCACTACCTCAACAGCCCGTGGAGCCCGGGACGTCGTCGCAAGCGCCGCTCGACGCCAGCAGACCACCGCAGCAGGAAGCCAAGAGTTCGACGCTGCAAGCGTGATCGCATCTTTACGACGACTCGCAACAACAAACCTTTGTGTGTCGATCGTTAAGACGCTCACAGGGCGTCTAACTAAACTGAACTGAACTGACACGGTTTAGTTTTTGACGAACTGACCAATAGGCAAGCCCGCTGGTAATCGATTGACGCATACGTGAGCGTAGTCACGCCGTTAGATGGTGCCTACTGTAATGCATTACTGTTTGTCCATGGGTAGTTCGTCAAAAACTAAACCATGTCATTTTAGTTAAGTTCAGTCACGTCGCTTTGTGCGCGCCTTCAGGTTCGAATTCCACGGCATGTCCGAAAGTTGTTCCCTTAAACATTTTCAGCGTGTCGAAAAGAAACACGCCCAGCAAGTCTGTATTCTAAAGTTTTTGGTCTTGCGGGAAATCCCAAAATTCAGCACCTGTTTATTTTCCTTTCGTGCAGTTTCGAAAAGGCTTATGAACATGACTGCGATAATAACTGCAACGAGTACAAGCGTGTGCAATTGTTTCAGCTTTGCTATGAATGACACTGCCTGATAGAAGGGCCTAGATGCCGACAGCTGTGACAAGCGGTTCGAAAATCTAAATGCATGCGTGCCAGACCTTCGTCTCCTGCCAAAGCATTCTTATCGTGTTCCGTACATTCCATAGTTAGCACAATGTCTCTTGATTTTAATTCCCTAATATCGGGACGGGGATAAAAAACATCTTTTTACCGCCGCACTGCGAATAAAATAATTTCAGGCCAGGCCTCCGCCACGTTTTCGCTGGAAACTATTTTGACGCCTTCAGGTGGTTGAAAAATGCAAGCCATTCTTTCGAGTGGCTGTTAGTGGACAAGATGTCGGCGACTGGTCTACAACTTTTGGATTAAGACCTACGATATGTCCGGCTCCGTAGGATTTTAAACTTACGAGCTGCTGTTTTGATGTCGTGTTGCCTACATTAATAATGAAATACACATAGGCCTAAAAAGCGATATTCAAATGAAATGTAAAAATCCTCTAGTGATCACGCTTAGTATGACATAGTCACGTATAGATGAATGGAACTTCGTAGTTTGGCACTGAGATCTGATTATGCGTGCAAAATATGGCTAAAAAATTTCAATCTTTGAAAAATAAACTTCAGAACATTGCAGGGAGGGGGCGTAAAATTTTCTGACTAGCATTGTACATTGCATTATTATTATTAAACAAGAAGCTATATCACAGACGCTGAATATTTAAAATGAGCCATCATATTCTCCCGGCATGGTATCAAGTGATTACCAGCTCTTTTCAAAATTGAATAAACCTCTCTTCTGTGTTTAATCTATGACAAAATGAACTCTGCCACCAGAGAGTAGCGAAGGGCAATGAGAAGTATTATTGTATGACTGCAAACTGTGTACTGACTAAGGAAGCGAATGTGTTGAAAAATAATAGCAAACTCAACTGTATAGGGCCTATCTTTTCTGTGAAGGTTCAAAACTTTCTAAGCACCCGTCACAAAGGCCTTATGTTAAAAATACACACCTTTGTGACCACAATGTTAAAATAAAGGCTGTAAGCAACGTTCAAAATTGAATTGAATATTTAATACCGGTAACATATTTATATGTATGTACATCTGTGTACATGTAGGTCTACATTATTAAAATATCAACACGCTGAACTAAACTAGAGACTGCAGTGGAAAGACAATGCACACTCATTTGATGGCGAGTGATGGAGCAGTTACATGTTCAACATACGTACCAGTGGCAGATCCAAAATTTTGGAAAAAGGGGGAGGCCGGGTAGGAGACGCCAAAGGCGTCGAGACATAGGGTCGAAGTGCCATAGGCGCCAAAGAGTGTGGGGGTCTATTCCCTCTACTCACTGGGTTGGAAGCTAGGGAGGAGAGAGAAAATGTTTCAAAGTTTTATGCCAAATTAATGCATTTTGCGCACAATTTTCACTTTGTTATAAAAATGCATCCAGTCAATAGAGGGAGTGGGGTCGTCCGCCCATCCTACCTCCATCTGGATCCACCACTGATAGGTACATCACAACCTGCTGTAAATAGATTCCACAAAAGCTACTGTGTGCCCTGAATAGACATGGTGACACAACATTAGTACCACTGGTCAATTTCTGGCATCAACTACTGGAAAATTGTACAGTCCAGAGCACAACTGACTAATAAACAAAAGGCAACTTCATCGCTTGTTCCATACTGAACAGCATGAATTCAATCACCTCAACAAATAATCTATGAGCGTCTGTGTACACAAAGGGCAGCCAAAAATACTTTCGCACTTCAGCGCAAAATGCGACCATTAATGGAAAAGAATTGCAAATCCTGTGCAGATAAAATTCACACATGCACTGATTCATGTGTTCAACTGTTCACGCCAAATTTAGTGAAAATCAGTATAAGAGAACTGGAAGACAACGAAACATGGCATAGAGGACAAACAGCTGGCTCTTGGCAGAGTCTTTTCCACACCGTTAACAAAACCACTGAAACAAATTTTCCGGAAAAAGTATGCATTTTCTGCAATTCTGCACTGTCGGTGGCATCTTGGTAACTCGGTTGTTCAGGTGTTGCATTTGCCATCGAGACGTCATCAGTTCGACTCCCAGCCAATTTGTTATCAAGTAACAACTCTGGGTAAGTTATTCACACACACGTGCCTCTGTCACAAAGCAGTATAATTTGTTTGATACCAGTTTTAGATGGTGATGCTCCACGGCTGGGAAGGTACGGGTCTGGCGTACTGGCCATGCATCAGAGACTATATGGTTTGTTGATCTATGGCTCAGTGGCCTGTATGGGATAGCAACTAGCAGTGCTTCATCCAAATGAACTGGTTTCTGAGAAGATACACTTGGAAACTACTCAAGGTTCACTCACCAGAATATTTCTAGAAGCTGACAGCTAGTCGCCAATGACTTAACTGCTCAATTGCAGCAGCACAGGAAATATAAACAAATAAAGAATATAAAGTACTAATGCATGCAAACTTTCTGCAACTGGCAAACACATGATTTAATAATAACACGAACAATGCAGCCAGCAGGCTACTCTAAGGGAGGCTGGAAGTATACTGCATATGTAACAATTTCAATATATGTTGGTTAAAATATGAAAACATACAAGCTGCCATTCATAGAATAAAACTGTACAGTTATACACAAGCTATGACAAGTGGTCGCATGAATACAAGTGATAACACTAACATTTATATGCGTACTAGACAAACGATACTATGCAATTCATGTGGTCAAATGTAGCGATATGAACTACACATACACTTAGAAACATACTCTTACTAGCATAAAATGACTAAGTCACCATATTAAAATGAATGACTAGCCCTTCTCTTTGACCTAAAAAATTCCTGTGCTTCTGGTCGCAAACTAGCCAATAAGTATGGATTGAGGCGGAAATTTAACTAGTACTTGTAAGAACTAAATTAAAGATAATGCAGATTAAGAGATTTGATACAAACAGTTTTTTGCCAGTAAGACTTCGAAAACAAACTAGTAACTGCAAAAAAATTCAGAGGAATAACTTCAGGGATGCACGGTTTTCAGGGACAGACGACAACCAAAAGCACAGAGGCCCTATCAGTGCCTATCATCAAGTGAAAGTAGTTTTCTTTCATAGCAGTAGAAAAAATAACCATGCTCAGCAGTCACAGCAAGTACTGCTACCCATGTATGGATGGCCAGGCTGAGCTGGCCTCAGTAGCTGTAACTGTTAGTAGCAGTAGCTGTCTGCTGGGCCTCAGTAGCTGGTTAAATACCGCATCGATAAAAGTTGGTGGCATAGCCAGAAGGATGGCAAAGGGTGACAGTACTGACCACCCTGAACTTTAGTTGCAAATGCAAGTTTGAGCAGTAAAAATATCAAAATGTGTACTCGTTACATGCATTCTCGGAGCTTCTTCATGCAAATCGCATTTGTGACAACCCAACAGGGGCCAACACTGGCTCTCACCCCCAACTCCAATTTCTGGCTAAGGCTACAATAAAAATACTAAGTGAATGGTCAAACATTTTGGTATTAATCCACGTAATGCAACCGCAGCCCTCTTAAAATAAAGACTGACGGCGGCCATGCTCAAGTCCGCAAACTTTGGTCTATCGGTATTTTTAGTTTTTTACTATAAATTTGTCAAACGTGGTCTGTCTGCTACAAAATTATGTACACATAATGTGACATACAACGTGAGCAAATGCTGCAAATTTGGTGACAGTACAATTTCTACTTTCTCGTGTGTGCATATATTGTGGCTAAACCATATGTCTGTACGTACGGTTTAACGACAATATAAGCACACACGAGAAAGTAGAATTCATACAGTCACCAAATTTGCAGCATGTGTTCATGTTGTCTGTGGCACCATGTGTAAAAAATAGGGCTGCAAAAATTAACGATTAATTAATCGATTAATCATTAAAAAAATTGTTCGATTAATTTTTTTTAATCGATTAAAATTCGATTAAATTTTGGACATGTGAACATCACTCATTTGCACATTAGGTTGAAAGCAGCTACATTGTGAACAAAATGCATGCTGCTCTTTTGCCCGAAAATGTGACATCACTTGTTTGTCTGCGTGATTGGCTGAAAGCCTGAAATGCGTGTTAACTGACTGCATAGTGTACAAGTAAGCCTATACGTTTCAAACTTTTATGAACAGTAACAAGTACACTTGCGTTTTGCAGTTTTCATGTTTTTTGCATTAACTACAAAATTGAAAAATTGTTCGAAATTAATCGATTAATTGCGATTAATTTTTGGTGATTAATCGATTAAAAAAATTTTAATCAGTACCAGCCCTAGTAAAAAATTTAGTAGCAAATGGACCACGTTTGACAAAGTTACAGTAAAAAACTAAAAATACCGATGGACCCAAGTTCGCAGACAAAAGAACGGCCACCGCAGTCCTTAGTTTAAGAGGTCTATGAATGCAACCGTATTAACGTTAACGCGTGCCAGCCAAATCATCACATATGCTACAGAGAAAGCGTCAAAATGCCGGTGACTGTGGCAACACTAGTGGCAATCTGATTCATCCAACTTTCACCTTGATAAACAGAAACACAGATGGACGGACAGACTCTCAAGGGACATCTCAAACTTGATTTCCGTGGCATGACTTGTGTGTACAAAATTGCCCAAGTGATCCAGAATACGTCCCAGTATTCATATGGTCACATCCAAGCTATCTGGTGGGATAATACATAAGAAATATGTACGACATACATAATATTTACATAAACGATACATACCGGTAGCACCAAAACAGTACAAAATAAATACAAAACAGCAGATATGATCCAACTAGTCAAGCAAACGTGTTTTTTCTTCTAGCACCATTACAGTAATAAGAAAAGAGATAAGAGATACTTGAACAACTTTGTCAAAATTTATCAGTAAATAAAATCTACATTCTCTTTGTGTGCAAACATGTATAGTTTAGTAAAACATGCTTTGACTGCTGCTGTTGGGAGTCAAAATTGAAATCCAATAAAAATACTGTTCCAGCAATCCCCAAGTGTCCTAGAGGGCCACCAACTAATCCAGGCAAACCTGAAAAATGACCTACTGGTTGACGACATAAATGTTGCATAACTGCAAAAAAATTCTGCATAAAAAGCAAACACTGACTAGCTACACAGTTCAGCAGCAAGCAGTACAAGGCACATTCATGCCACTAATGCTCAACTTACATGCTGCATGATCTATGCTAATTACACGACCGAGACACATTGTAGTTCAAATTGAAAGTTTTCACAATAAACGGACACAGGTCTATTACCCATCAGTTACGTTAAATACCCTGCTAAAAGACAACACAATATACTTTTGGTTCACCGAGAATCAGAAAGTATTCAATAACGGAATCTAAAATGCTTTCAAGCCACATATAGCTTTTAACTAGTCAACAAAGAATACAACATACTAAATACCTGAATGACAAGAACTAATTTCTTTAACAGAAATGCCATTACAATAATGTCTAACCGACATAAACGAAATGCTTCATTATAAACCACTAAAAATCATGACTGCTGTAACGTTACTCAAGGCAAAGTTGAGCATATTATATACAAATAATTACACGAAGCTGTTCACTTTATCAACATCAGTCATCATCACTCCATCGGCCATCTGCATCGTCGTCCTCTTCTGAATCATTTTCCTCCAGAGCTTTACGACGCATCTCGAACGCGGCTTCCATGATGGCCTGAACGTCGAGTCGGCCGCTGCCACTTGGTGCATGCTGCTGCTTCTGAGCTGACTTCTGCCTTCGTTCTTCCACCTTCCGCAACTGAATCCCTGCACAGCCGCGACACAACTAGAAAACTACATCTGCCTGGTGTCAACCTATTAGGCATCTCCGTAGTAATTGGCTAACAACTGTTGCAAGTTCTTTATTATATTGGTTAGTTAAAAGCTGTGAATAGAGTGCCCACTGCCCAGACTGGCTCGTAAACACTCAGGACTGACACAAACTTGCATCATTCTGGGGAGATTTTTGATGTCTGTGGCCTCAAACTTTGCAGTTTTGAGCTAAAAATTGCCTGGGTTACATTCATATTGATCTTGGTTTCTCTATGCCTTTTAGTTTTTTAGTCAAGCACCCATACAGCAAAAGTGGATGGATCAGCAAGACCAGTGCAGCGCATCAGCAGAGTTGGATAACAACTAACGTCAGCAAAAGCAAACAATCAGACATAAACCGATAAAATCCTTCCACAACTGGTAGCAAAATACGGGAGCCACCAAACATCAAAGCCTAGCAAAGCAAACACTGCATAGATCCTAATCAGCTGATCAGTATGACAGGCTAAACAATACTGCCCAGCTCTAAAGTTAGCTCACTTAACCCTTATACCGCAGGAACCAAACCCTTTCAGTTCCCACTGCATTTCAGCAGGGCCCCGGAACCGACTATAGTCACAATCATACGTCTTACGTCTACAGGCATTGACCGCCAGCACGGTCGAAAGTAGGTTTCACACACAGACACATTGCTGCTGCCTTCTAGGGAACTAGCCAGAAGTGTATGAGGAATGTTAGCCTGGGTCTGTGCCGAGTTAGGCGAGGCAGCAAGTGACGTCTGCAGCCCAGTGGTGACGTCGCATGTCTGCTGCAGCCGTCACATCTAGGCACCAAGCCAAACTTCACCATCTTGTAGCAGCGTCATACAAAGTTTTCAGCATTGATTTTAGTTCATTTTGTGACTTTTTATACTATCATTTCTGCTGTAAATGGCATCAGCAGTACCTAGGAGACTACTAGTCCCGAGGAGTAGAACAGGTTCTGTGCGTGGATGTCTAAAGACTGTAGGCTGAAATCTTCAGTGACCCTGACAGCACTGAATCAGCTGATGACAGTGACAGTGATGCGATCCTATTTGACAGTCATGAATCACAGAGTGAAGCAAGACTAGCAAGTGATGTTGCTGGAGATTCTGATGAAAAAGTCGCACAAGTGCCACCAGCCAAAAAAGTAGATCTAAGGCAGCGTCTCAGCTGCAGTCAGTATTCACATGGACAAATGCACCCATTCAGCCACAAGTTCAATCACCAATATACAGCAGTGACTGGTCAGATGAGTTTTGAGAATGGAGAGAGAACTGCTGGGTGGAAAATTATATCATGTCAACTTGAAATGACTTGTAATGTGACCGATGGCGCCAGAAAATTTTTGACAGTAATGGTAACCTTAGTGTGTTCAGCAGTGCCTAGCTCTGGATCCTAAGGCCATATTGTGAATTTGGCTTTATATTAGAAATGCAATGTAGTAAAGAACTGTCAGGTTTTGGTTAAAAAAAATATAGCTATTTCTGACATAACTTTATTATTTCCTAACAAGATGTGCAAAAAAAATATTTGACATCAGGGGGTGTGGTGGTACAAGGGTTAAAATGCACACACAAACTATGTCATATAAGTGATATGCAGGATTAGAAAAACACATCCAGACAACAGTCAAAGAAATTTCAAAACCCATCAAATTACTAAGCTCAATGTAATGCTAAAACAAAATACACATCTATGGCAGCGAGTGCGAAATAATACCTTCACGTATTGCCGCCAGCAGGTCGGAACGTGTGTCTCGGACCAATGGCTGGTCAGCTTCTGTCTGCTGGGCTGCTATCAAAGAGCTGGAGTCGGAGTTGGTATCAGCAATGGCAGACGCTACGTTAGCAGCATCAGCAGCGCCATGCCACACTCCAGCCTGGTCATCGGTCAATGCAGCGGCAACCAGCTCGGGAGATGGCACGTACTGTGGCAATGGTAGAGCGGAAAAGTGTCCGTCAGCATCCGGTGGAGGCGTAATCATCAATGGTGGGCTTGGCAACTGGTCATTGCCACTCAACGTTGTCTTGGTGCTGGGTGGCGTCGGTGGTGCAGGAAGGTCAAAACTGTCTCTCAGTGACTTGTACTGATCAGCTGCAACAACTTGCTGGGCTGCGGAGGACACTGGGGGCACAGTTGGTCTAACAACATCGACACTACTTGTCAACGGGACATTGTTACTGACGTAAGATGTACTGAATACGGATGGTGGTGGGCCAGTAGGACGTATGCTGATGTTGGGCATCATATCACCACCATCAGCAGCGGCTGCTTGATATCTCAGATCTGTCTGACGCATCGACTGGGTTACGGGTAATGACTGGTTCAAATCAGTTGTGCCCTGCTTGGCTGTTAGACTGTCAGGAGTGTAAACAAGTGACTGGTTGGCAGATGGCTGATATGCAGCACGCTCATTGACGTTCCATCTCCGTGCGTCTGATGCAGGCTGTTGTAGGGATCTGGTTCGGGTGACGTCAGCTTTCGCTGTCCGAGGTTCCCCCGCTGCGCTCTGTCTATTCGCCGGATGATTGCGACGCAGGTTGTCGACAAATTCCGGCCCATGTCGTAGTTCTGCATAATTTGCATGCTGCATCTTTGGTGCACGAATTGATCTCGGCTCCTTGCTTGGTCGCTACAGATTGACAGAATCATGTCTTAGCTAGCAATAAACCTTTTCAACAGAACCACAGAATTAAATAACAAAAATATTTTTTCCACATAAGAATGTCTGAAAACATTGATCGGTAAAAAAAATTCATATCATGTTTTATTTAAGCACCTTGTGGTATTCTATTCCAGCCAAAAATAAGACATTCCTTCGTGACTAAGTTGCAGAATGTTGGGTCTATGAGGAGTGACAACCCTAGGCATATTGGTAAATACCTGAGTAATTACTTTGAAGTACTACAATCTACAGAGCTAAGATACATGAACATTACAGAGTACAGACAAACAGACAGTAATACTGCCCTTGGCACTATGTGCATTGCATGATGAAAAGGAAATCCCCAAAGATAAGGCCAAAATATTGATGGTAATTAAAAACGTTGTACAATAGATAAAAATTTATAACAAATACTTCAAAAATATACAGTTGTAACTAGTTCGTTTGATGTGATAAGTTGTACTCACAGCAGTCCGCCTGCCACGCTGCTTGTGTCTTTTCATCTGATTCTCAGTGTCCTTGGCAATTTCAAGACACCATAACTCCAGAAAATAGTCGGGGTCAGTGTAAAATTTCATGCTGTCAATGCCATCTTCTCTGTACATAGTACACATAGGAAAACATCAAAATAAACAAAATTAATAATTAAAACTGCACTCCAATAACCACACTACAATTATTTATGGCAATCCACAATAATCATAAAATTAACTAAAATACACCAACTTGTGTTAATATTAAAAAATTTTTAAAAATTAGCGGTGATTCAAAAACATATGAAATTACATAACTTCAAAGTCTTAATTCTTAAAGAAGTTTGTAACAATAACTAAGTAAATACTTGGTTAACTACACTGTGTTCAGAAAAAAACACACCCTTGTGTTTTCTTTTATATCTCCATGGAAAATGGATTTCCACGAAATTTTCAGTATTCCATCAGTATAAAAGTTAAATATTCTTTGCTACCAGTGATGTCATGCTGACATCATATTTTTGCATTTGTAAATTATGAGTTTTACCATTGAAGGGTGACATTTGATGAAATGTTAAAACAATAAATTGATCAGTGTGATGACTGAACCCAAAAATATGCTAATCCATCATGCAAGTATGCATTGGGAACTGTTTTCATGCTTTATCTTCTTCTTAACTCTGTTGATGTTGGCAGGCAAACATGCACTGCGTCACTGCGTGGATGACCATTTGCCCGCTGTCAGTTGAACAGCTTGATACTGCTGGACATGTCAAATTTTTTATTTACAAATTTTATTTCATCAATATCCAATTCTCTGTCCAATGTCCAGAAACATCTTGCACAAACTTGCGGCTCCATAACTCTTGCTGACTCACAAACATTTATCAATGTCTGTCTTCAAAAGCAAAACCCATAATTTAGAAATACAAAAATATGACGTGAGCATGATGTCATCGATAGCAAAGAATATCTAACTTTCACACCGATGGAATACTAGTTCCCTCCTGAACATTCCCTGAAAATTTTGTGGAAATCTAATCAAATTCCACGGAGATATAAACAAAAAATTTTAGGGTGTTTTTTCTGAACACAGTGCACATACAGTATCACATATTTGTTAAACTTTGCATCTACACTGTGTCTCAAAAAAAACCGGACCCCTATTACGTTTCGAAATAACTCCAACAAACTGTGCCTAATAATAATAATGATTAGCTGAGAAAATCGTCAAAAGGTAATCAATATCGTAGTGTGTTTCTACGGGCTTACGATATTTCATAAAACGAGGTACCAGCTTAGCAGGATAATGCACCCGCACATCGGGCACGTGCGATGATTGAGTTTCTGCGTCGTGAGACACCAGCGTTCATCCCACCTGACCTCTGGCTGGCCAACAGCCCTGACCTCAACTCTGTTGACTACTGCATTTGGGGCCGTGTACAGCAGTGTGTGTACCAGAAGCCGGTGAAAGATGTGGATGAACTGAAGCAGCGCTTGGTGAAGGTCTGGTCTGGCCTACGGCAGACCGTTGTCGATGACGCAATCGACGAATGGAGAAGACGTTTCCGGGCCTGTGTTCGAGTAAAGGGACAGCACTTTGAACATCTGCTATAATTTCTGACTGATGTTGCTAATCAACAGTTCATTCAACTTCAAACGTTGGCGTTATAACATTTAATGATTTCGTAACTGACGTTGTTAATTCGTTGGAGTACTGCAGTGCAGTTGCCTCTACTGTTGGTGAAACAGGAAAACCTCAGCTGGTACTCTGTTCTTAAAATTTCTCGCAAAGTAACACATGCTGAAGTGCTGATTCTCTAACGATTATTATTGTCAAAATCTATTGCTATTGAACCAGGACTGTTGGAGTTATTGCAAAAAGTAGCAGGGGTCCGGTTTTTTTTGAGACACAGTGTATAAGAAATGACATGAACACAAAATGAACAATAGGAATAATACAACTGCAGATATTCACAGCAAAATTTCTATTGTCTAAATGTGCTATTGGCTCCTTTTCCCTTCCTAATTTAATGCACTGTCTATCATGTGGTTCTTGTGTTACATTAATGAACGCTTCAATTCAGACACAACTTGTCATGAAAATCTACATAACCGGAATATGAAAGAAATAGCAGTGCATTTCTGTTTTATTACAGTGATTTAATGCTGTTTTGATGAGCGAGGCATTTGCTGAAACTGACAATGCACCAGACTTCTAGTCATTCCGACCAGGAAACTTCTAGTACCAGGAGTAAAAAAATACAAGAAAATGTTGACTACAGGGTGCG
>Ga0209367_1000391_pt1 | contig 41733 bp, 26 predicted proteins | sample WorMetLIZISLAND2_FD_187412 | JGI IMG/M metagenome (GOLD analysis project Ga0209367, IMG submission 187412) | Marine gutless worms symbiont microbial communities from Max Planck institute for Marine Microbiology, Germany - Olavius geniculatus... ...
TCACTAACCAGAGCCGCCTGCCGCACGGCCACCGTGTGCAGCCTGCAGACACAAGCTGGCGCAGCGGCCGGCTAGGCAACCCCAGTCAGCTGTACCAAGGCCCCACCTTCCGTAATCCATGTAAATGAGTTACTACTCATTTTACCGTCCCACGGAAGGTAGAAGCTGAGTCGACCTGCTGTCAATGAATGGAGAAAGCGTCTCTTTGCCTGTGTTCGCATAGTGGGCCAACACTTTAAGCAATTTTACTGCACTCAGTTGAAAAATGGACAACTGGATGAATTGTCAGCCACAGTCACAAATGTGAACAAAATGTGTTTTTATGTGTTATGTTAATTAAGCAATCATATTACACTGGATAAAAAGTGATATTTTGCTAGTTGTGTTTTCACCAGGTAGTGCAAAAACAAACGTTGGGTGAGGTGGGAAACTGAATGCTCACTTGATGGCAAGTTGTGTAAAGAATACTCATACCAAAAACTATCAAAATCTGATAATTGGTTTTGAAGTTACAGTCGAAAATGTCAGGAATGTTTTTTAAGACACAGTGTACATACTGTTGTCTGTCCAATGCAATGCATAGCATTGGACAGGGCATAAAATCACCCGAGTGTCCGTGCGTGCGTCCAACATTTCTTTCGCTATCTTTCTTCTACCTTCCCTTTCCCCTTTCCTTTTCCCCATTTTCCCTTCCCTTCCAGTTTCCCTTCTTTTTCCCCTTCCTCTTTTCCTTCCCCTCTCCCTTAATCTTCCCCATTCCCTTCCCTTTACCTTCCATTCCTTTTCTCCTTCCCCTTTCCCTTCCTTTTCCCCTTCCACTTTCTCTTCCCTTCCCCTCCCCCTTCCTCTTTCCCTTCTTCCAACTTTCTTTCCGTGTCTACGTCCGTGGTCCAATATTTGAGGCGACATATCTCCGTAACGGTGCAAGATAGACGCATGGTGACGATGGACCATTTATAGTAAAGTGCCTGTGATGAATCGAATGGTCTCGTGATTGACAATGTTTATCGTTTAGTTAAAATAACAGAGAAGGATGAAAGGACTATTGCAGCTGTACAATTTGAAATTAAACTGTTTGTTTTTTTCTACCGGTCTCAACAGCTCACTGACTATATTTTTATGGACATATACTGTAAACTATCGAAATGCATTGGACAGACTCCGTGTTCGTATGAACATTATCTTGTTTCAATAACAGACCAAGAATCGTTTGACATAACATCAGTAACAGTATGCTTGGACGGCCATTCACTCGTTCGGTCGGTCATACCTAGTAAGTAGCAGTGGCGTCGTGGGCTTAAAAAGTAAGTGCATGGGGCAGGAAGTTGCAAATTTCTGATAGAGGAGATTACGAGTGCTCAAAAGTTCAATTTTGTCCCTAAAAATCCCCAAAATAAAGGTTTCCAGCCCCAAATTTTGCATTCTGAACAAAAATTTCCCAACAGAAAAAATTTTAAAAAGCCAAAAATCTGGGGGGGCGACGGAATATTTTCACCCGCCACGAGACCACTGATAAGAGATGACTACTGACAATAATAACAACAACAACGCACTACCGTACTGCAAGATTGCAAGTATAGTTAACATCAGACAGCAGCAGCTAGTGACAAACTAGAAAACGTCATTCTACTCCACTGAAAGCATGCAAACTACAATTACTGCATCATTATTATTTATAAATAATTAGTTAGCAGCACTAACATATACATGATGTCATCGGCATTCAAAACACACACAGGGTGGACACTCTCCAGTCACGATCAAATTCCCTGACTTTTCCAGACATTTTAAGGGAACATAGACGGAGTATCGCCCCTCGCAACAGCAGCGATATGACGTACATTGGCAACAGTTTTAATTATTTTCCAGAGAATTAACTGACCAAATTTAGTGCAGTTTAAACAATAAAGGCAAACAAAAGCGGCTTACTGGCACCGCAAATTTAAATGTATGGGAGTACAAGTCTGCGAGCGAAGCGAGCAGAAAAAAATGGAGTTGAACGCAAATATTCAACTAGTAATGAACAGTTTTGGGACACTTTTCCCTGACACTTCCCTGACATGTTTCAAATTCCCTGACATTTCCAAGTTTTCCAGACAAGTGGTCACGCTGCACACAAATGCAACAAATGTACGGGCCCGTAGTGAGACTTTTGCAGTAGCTGGTTTGAGTCTATCTTTATGGACCACACAATCAATACAGCTCGGGAGTCTGAGAGAGTGCTCTTAGCTCCCAAGTAAACTCATTTTTTGGGCATTTCAAGCTCGAAAACTGCATCTGGCAGTGTCGTTTTTGGTTACTTTTATGCAACATTTCCTTGTTCCAACTGACAAGGATCGGGGGCATTTGATCGAGTACATTGAAGCCCCCTTGGCTACCGGCGTAGTGTGAAAATAAGTCTCTCAACTGCATACAATGAAGCAGAGGTTAGCTTCAACAAACAGACAGACATATTACAGGAGAGCACCAGTGATCAGTTGATAAACAATCAGAACATAACAAAAAACGGTACAATCACACACTGCCATCAAAGCGCACAACAGCAACTACTAAATAACAGTATGTTCATAGCATGCATGCAGGCCTGTCGGGAGGCAGAAAGTAAGTTACCCTGGGCCCTGCCAACACTCAAAAGTATTTTTCCCAAGAGGGGCGTGAGTGAGTGAGTAGAGTTTAACGTCCCACCCGACGCAGTATACGTCATTTCGGGGACGGCCTTTCCAGGTAGAATGCACACAAACACAATAATGGAACGGTTAGTTTAAACTTTACAATAAACAGAAAGTTTAACCTTTGCAGAAACACAAAACACAAAAATACAAATATGAGGTTAACCTAAAATTGTAAGAACTCGAGAATGTTTCCCCGGGCCCCAATGTGGCTCTCGACGTTCCCACATGCACGATGCACAGTTAAAACTTGCACAGATTCCGTGAATTCATTAGCATCTATATTCATCAGCACTATCTATATTACAATCGTAGCACAGTGATCGGCTGCAAATCATGCTGAATGCCGGCAATAAGTCTATGAGGCAATGCAGAGGCACACAAGAGATTGAAAACTGAGGTAGATGGCCATACGTGAGGCCTACAGGGCCACAATGGCTTGTCATACCACTGTCTAAATAAATGACTGCAAATGAAGGCATGTGAAACCACAGGGTTTCACACACAGCACAGAAACAGTTCAACTGTTTCTTTCTATCGACTGTGTGGCGCATGAAAAAGTGGAACATAAATTCTTGTATAGATCAGAGAAATTGGACAGTTTTGCATAACAATTAGCTTCAATCAGTGCAGTGAATGGTGGTCACGTTGAGCACTTGAACGCAATGTTCAATGTAAATGACCAAACTTCAATGCAACGATAGAGCATAATCTGGCGAAACTATGCGAAAGCCCAATCCATGTAAAGCACGTATGCTTCACTTATACATGGTGTTTCATAAAAAGGGACCCATTTTTGTTTTTCTCATAATTCACTCAAATGATGATCAATTTACATAAAATTTGTATCAGTTGTAGCCGAAGAAAGAAGTTGAGACTATCAAGCTTGTACCCGTAACACGTTATGACGTCAGCATTACATCACGACTAGCAAAGAATACTTAATCACCTGCCACATTTTGTTGCAATATTTTGAATTAGTACTTCTTCAGCTACAAGTGGTAAAATGTAACAAAATGTGGCAGGTGATTAAGTATTCTTTGCTAGTCGTGATGTAATGCTGACGTCATAACGTGTTACGGGTACAAGCTTGATAGTCTCAACTTCTTTCTTCGGCTACAACTGATACAAATTTTATGTAAATTGATCATCATTTGAGTGAATTATGAAAAAAACAAAAAGAGGTCCCGTTTTTATGAAACACCGTGTATATGCACCACCCATCAAGACAATGCACTGCAGAGACATGAAATTCCTATGAGTAAAGCATAATATCACAATGTTGCCTGTGATCATTCACCCAACATATGACAACAAAGATCAGTTCATTTCCGTCTTTCTACAAACCTTTGAATTCAACCACTAAGGCGACATCAAATGCACACTTCTAAAACCAATCCCACCACAGTTTACACATTACACAACATCAATTGCTGCTGCCACGGTATTACTGTAAAACACAGTAATTTGCCAGTCTCTGTAAGGCACTTGCTCAGCACAAGAAATAAACATATCAAACAAACACAGGTACACGCACACTAACAACACCGAACAACAAACAAGGCTTCTTCCTACATCTCCAGCATCCTCAATGGAGCTGTGACAAAATCTGTTACTGCAATTGCCCACTGATTAATTTAAACATATAATAAATGTGTTATTGCCTGTCTAAGCTCAAACTAACTGCAAAATACTTACATTTAATCAAATGCACCATGTGCTTTCTTTATATTTGCAGTGGGCGACTTCACTTTTTGACTTAGACTTTCGCTGAGTCTAAACTTCGGTCTAAGTACCTACTTAAGTCAAAAAGTGAAGTGATTTCGCTGAGCCATTTCAACTTTCGACTTTAGCTGAGTGAAACATGGCGACTATTTACAGTTCTATATGGATAAACGCCGTAATGGCTACATAATACATAAGACGTTACGTAATTACGTCATCTGCATGTGCGGCACAATTAAATAAGCAAGTTTAAGCGTAATTGGTTAATTTATTTCCTGTTAGGTTTACCGGTTTTCTGCCATTTTTACCCGTTTAGTTGAACTTTAGTCAAAGTACAGACTTTAGCGTTCAGCTTTAGCTTTAGCTCAGCGAAAGTCTAAGTCAAAAAAGGAAGTCGCCCAGTGCACTTGATTCTGACAAATTTTCACTGATTTCCTTAATACAGCTGAAGACCAGAAGACCACACCAAAACAGGCCTCTACTATATGCGCAATTTTAATTTCTAATGTACTCTGGTTCTCGAGATATTGCTTGACGAAAGAAGTCAGAAGTAGGGTCCACAGTTTTCCGCGGTAAATTTTGCCAAATTCCGTGGGCCAGTTCGCAAAATTCCGCAGCTCACCGCGACAAAATTGTCCAAATTCCGCGGCTTACCGCAGCCTTCCGTTTGTGCATAAAATTAACTTTATTCTGTTTGAAAAACTTCAGTTTTTGGATGCTGGCAGGCACTTAGTTATGCTAGCAACACACAAAGCAAATTATTGATCTTTTTTCTTTTCAAAAGTGCAATTAGTCAATTAGTCACAATGTGTTAAATTACGATTGTGCCGTATACGATGGTAACTTATTAGTAGGGATGCAGTTTTAGGCAGCTCAGTTTGATTTCTCTCCATGACATAGTTAGTTTAAAGTCGATGATTGTACTAATCATCAGTCATTTCTTAACTTCTGTAAAATTCTGCAGCAACATCAAAATTCCATGGAAAACGGCAAATTCCGCGGCTTGGCTCAAAGTTCTGCAGCCCACGGAAACCTGTAGGCCCTACTGACAAGTAATTGTTTATGCAGTTAGCCACTGACTCAATTAGCTCGACAGTTGAGATGGCCACACAGTTCCACTGAGGGAAAAACACACAAAAACCCAAAGCACTTGTCATAAATGCTGTCAACAACTCCAGCCACAAATCTAACGATGCAACTTCTGTCACTAAGAACTTAAGCTTGTGACACACAAGCCATCTTGACCGCCATGATGGGTCCTGTGGTACACAAGCCATAATAACAGCCTGTCAAAAAGGCTTGTGTGTCACCAAGACCCATCTTGACAGCCTGTGTCATGTAAGAAATAAACAATGACACATATTAGCGACTCAAACTGGCATCAAAACCGCTTGTGTGTCATGGGCTTTAGCTGCATCAACAGACAGCTCAAATCTTCATTATTTGCCTTTCATCTGCTGGTCGTAAGCCTTCTTAAGACGCTTCTTGAGCTCAGCAGGAAACTTGTCGTAGCAAGTCTTGCAGACCGGCTTCAGATCCAACTCAAAGAACTTTGTCCTAATGACAAACATTTACACATCAAACGTACCGATCACTCGTAATAAGTGGAAAGTCCTTTCCGCGCCATAGGGCCATGCTGATCTCTGTTTCTTTAACCCTCAGTCAGACACCAGCTTAAGCTTTGAGACCATAGATGTGTTCGACCATAGATGTGACCATAGATGAGACCATAGATGTGCATCGCCCGGTGTGCCTGTTTATGCCCTGGCCAATTGCTGGTATTCACTTACCTACCCACAAAGGCGAGGCTCAGTTGATCTGACCACGACAGAACATGGTCCTCAGGCCATGTCCAAACCCTCCAAAGAGATTCATTAGAATCTGTTCATGACATTTAGATATATAGTTTATATACATTTAAAATAAATGATTGTTACACACATGCAAACACGCACATTTGCAGTACATTTACTCATAATAGCACAGATCAAATCGTATTTCCTAGTGCTTTCTCTTAATATGGTGGGAAGCTATGAAAGGTCATAAACCGACACAGCATGAACTGCTATAGATCTGTGCCTGATTAACAAAATATTACTGAAAGACACCAATCAGAAAATCAGTAAACAAGAACCGGAGAACGAAAAAAAAACATACACCAGTCGGCAACTACTTCTAGCTATATACGGCTTATTCATTAACGAGCTACAAGGCAATATGCAGTTAAGCAAACTGCATACTTACTTCTGGTTGAGTTTGCGGTCACAAACCGAGCAGGCAAAGTGGTCGACACACCAAGCCTTGTTCAATGCCGTGAACACTAAAGACACATGCACACATGTGACAAAATACATACGCATAGAAGGCATGGTTACACAAACAACGTGTGCATATAAGCAAATCAATGCTACATTAACACCAGCACACAACCATCACCAAAAAACTTGGCCATTTTCTCTTTTTAGCTTCAATTTCTCAAAATAAATGTCGATTAAATGTATATAAATTAACCGCAAAAAACACTACAGGTGCAAATGAAAAATACAGTCGTAGCTCTGAGAATGATAATATCACTTTTCCAGCAAAAGTCACAACTGGAACTTTATTCCGTAACACAAGCAAAGCCATGAATGTCCAAAGTCAGTGGAGTGAAGCCTTTTCTGCAACGTTTGTACCCGATGTTGACACAAGTACTCCTCCCCCAACCTATGTGTTTTACTAGAAAGGCACGGAACCTCAGTGATCAAACAAGTTGAGCGCAGCATCTGAATCAATCGCAATCACACGTCTGGTAGCTACAGCAACAACTGTAACAACTATCTCATGAAATGTGATTTTCGATGCAATACTCAAGCGTGACAGATAGACGGACAGAGAGAACTGTCACAGCAAATGCCGCACTTGGCTGTAACAAGCAAAACAACAACAACCAAACATCTAAAACTAGTAAAACCGAAACTCCAAAGCTCATCGAGCAGTCCAACAAGGAAAAAAGCACAACTTTCCATCATAAAGCACTGCAACATGACCGACAAGAGACACCACGAGTGGCTGAAAAATTTCTACTATTTTTACACTGACACCAGCAAAGCCGACACTAAACAGTTAGGTACCACAGTGCAGAATACAGTATTTGTATACTATGCAATGTGAAACAGCAAACTTACCATCGCCAGCTACGACGCAGTTGCATACAAAGCAGATATTACCGAACAGCTGCAAGACAAAGACACATAACACAGGATATGCAGCAGTACTTAAACTCACACATTTGCTGCTAATTATATCAATAATGGCACAATAATATTGCAATAAAAGAATGACACTGATTCTGCCTATTTCACAGATATCTTCACAAATTCTGAGTATGAATACGATTATGAATAATGGACACCTTCGTGAAAAATATAAGTACAATACTAAGTAATCAAGGAAATATGATGCACGTAATTATACCACTGAAGTCTCCTAATGTCAAAACTACCCACAGGAACTAAAACCAGATACTCTAAAGCTATCACACAAACACTGCATCTTTGTTATTCAAATACACATTTTATCTGATTATTAACTTGTACTATTTAACCGTTGACGTAAACCCATCTGAAAAAAACTTGATCACTGTTCGGTAGAATACACTGACTTGTGAATCAAAAGCAAAAAAAATTCACCTGGTGGTAGTGAGTTTCACAGTAAGCCAGACCCTTCTTCTCATAATGCCTCGTCCCAAGAAATGGTTTTTCACATTTGGCACAAACAAAATGCTTCAAAACACACACAGAAAAATCAATAAATGCAATAAAACTAACACAAACATGAATTACTTCGATTAGTATTTTTGAGTTGTTGCCATTTACCTCAAGTGTTTTGAGGCTGTTGGCAGGAAGAATGTCTAACCTGTAAAAACTTTGAACTCTAGTAACATAGAAAAACGAGTGTGCAACCATGATTAAAGAAAAACGAGTGTGCAACCATGCATGCCAGACCGTCAGTGTTTTAGCATGAACGACTAACATGACTGACTAATGAATGACAAGCCAGCAATTAATAACCAGTTATAAACTACACCGCGTTTCAAAAAAAAAACAGTCAAAATTGTTTTTCTGATAACTTTGTTAAATTATCACCAACTTTGGTAATTTTTGGCAGAAAGATGCCCAAGATGATAAAACTATGTAAGGTGGATTTATTTTCCACCTCACCTAATTTATGTCAATGCACTACCACGTGAAACAAAGATGTGCCAAACTGTTACATTTTGTGGTGATTATTTGTATCTGACTGCTCACTTTTGCATTATCAATACGACAGAGGGCGCCACGTGATTTACTAATTTTGTGGTATTAAATATTTTTAAGAGAAAATATCAGACAACAAAATAACTGACTGATGAGCTTAAAACATGTCTAATCGATGAGTGAATGCAGTTTGATCAGTTAACCTTTGACTCCGTTATTAGCCAGTGGCGTTGCATCTAAGAGATTGCGTCTGTGTATGCTGGGCACACTTTGGGCATAAACTCTGATAATTTGCGAGTTGTTATACAAACTTGCAATTCTGCCAAATGATGTATGTCTCACTTATTGTGTGCTTAGTAAGTTGTTACAATGTTTACTGGAGACAACAGCTCAGCATTACGCAAAACTGGATTTCCATACGGTAGTGCGTTGATATAAATTAGGTGAAGTGGAAAATGAGCACATCTTACATAATTCTATCGCCTTGGCCATCTTAGTGCCAAATATTATCAAATTCAGTGACAAAAAAATTACTCAATTAACTTAAGACAATTTGAGATACCTTACTCCACAATACACACCATGTTATCACTACCAGTTATCTCCGTAACAAACAAAAAGAACACAAAACGAAATCTTAGCATCCCTGAGTGTCTTTTGACTTTGACTAAGAATGAGCTTGTACAGACGTTTACAACAAAAACGACTGAGTTCTAGGTTGTCAATCACCGACGAAGTTCAACCAATAGAAGTTTAAAACCAGGACAAAATCTTGATAGCTAATACACGCTATAGCCAGGTGCATAAATAACTACCAATGTAAATATTAATATGTATTCCTTGTGGGGAGAAGAATACAACAATTCATGATAATTGTAAAACATAAACAGAAAAACCCTGTTACAAAGTATATGAAATACAAGAGGGCTAAGACACTTAATTACCTCCACGTGCCATGCTTTGCCGAGGGCGTGGACGACACGTTCTTCAATTGGACGCCTGCAATAGAGATTACATCAGCACATTCATCAGCAGTTTGATTACAATCAGCATCGTGCACAACAGCATGCAGCAGTCTGATAAGATTAAATGACAATTTTTCTAATTAATTAAAATTATAATTAGTTTGCTAATAATGTCAGTTAATTAGAAATGGTACAAGTGCAAAGCTAATTAACTAAAAATGAATAAAATTTGTTATACTGTTGCTGCAAAAAGACCAGATTATACAACATGGTACATGTATACGACATACAATAAAATATAACAGAAATGGAATTTATTGTTTCTCAATTAATTAGAATTAACTAATTAATTAATTAGAGTTATAAAGTTGCAGGCAAGTAAACTGGAATGCAATGCACAAACAACATTACAGTTTCAAATTTCTATTCAAACTGAAATTAAAACTAACACAAAACCAGTATTAACTCGCTAATCTAATACAATTAGTTTAATTAATTGCCTATCACTCATAGTCTCGTACGAGTAATTAGTGTCTAGCAGTAGTTGGTAACGCGTTTCGAATGAAACGAAGTTACTCTACGCCGAGCCCGGTTAGTGGGTTAGATGGGTGACTGTCAACAGTACGGAGCCAGCCAACTAGGTCGACTCAGCCTTCTACCCTCTGTGGGATGGCAAAATGAGTACTGGCGGTGGTTACGGCCATCGCTAGGGAAGAAACAGCGAGTTCTGCGCAACAGTAGGCCCTGTGGCCAGGACTGCAAGTATACCGATCCAGTCCGTTAACCCGGCCGATTTGGGCTGTATGCTACCTTAATTGGGCTTCGCCCTCGCCGGCTCAAAGTGCTGTCATGGGGATGAGCTCCCATGCAATGGGCCTAGTTCAGCTTCGCTGCCTAGTGCCTATGCGAAATCTTCTTCTTCTTCAGTAATACCAGTAAGAAACACACTATATGAGGCAGAAATGAGCTAGAGATATCAGACTAACAACATCAGTAACAACAAGACTAATACCTGCATGCTCCACAGATGGGAATTCCCATTTTGTCATGACATCGCAGACAATACAGCTCTCCGCTCTTTTCGCGAGCATCAACATTCAACTCCACTCTGTGTTACACAGAAACAACATTACTGCAGTCACGTAATGGCAGTGTGGCAAAGAATCATAGCTGTTTCATGTAAAGGCAGAAGATGGAACAAAAACACTAAAAAAAAAGTTGGTTATGAAGCTGAGGATAGTTGAGTTAATACCAAATTTGTGTACAAAAACTGTTCAGTTTATATACCATGTAAGGGTGACATCATGGTTGTAGATATAGAACAGCACAAATACAATTTAAAAATTCAAACATCAGCATTACACAGTCAGCAAAGTTTGCATCGCTGCATCTTTACTACATATTTTACATTTCTCAGTTTGCTGTATTCTGTTACCTTGACAATTAATTATTAGCAGATCTTTACCTCTGCTTGCAAAGCTGGTGATTTTGTGTTGTCATTCATATCATTTACCATGTAAGAACTATGGCTGGAAGTGGAACGTACCCGCAACTGTTGCAGTTAAAGTGGTAAGGATGGTAAGCCTCGCCTTTGAACTTGATATGACCCTCCTCAATAACAGAGCTGCAAACACACACACACACACAAACAGAGCTGCCAAGCTGGGTATGCTGATGTACCGATGCCAGCACAACCAAGCACCTCGGTACCTGATAGACCACTGCTCGCCAGTCTCTGACGTCGTCTTCCAACAGCGTCTGTGTTCGGCCAGCAGTCACCAACTTTCCGTGCCACGTCATCGGCTCAGCACCTACGGCCGTCGGGCGTTTTCTGTTGCCGAACCAGCTATATGGAACTCACTGCCTGATGACCCAGAATGTTCTGGAAACATTTTCAGACAGTCGCTAAAAACGTTTTTGTTTTCACAGTACTAGTGTGTTCAGCGCATTAGAGGTTTTGACGACAATGCGCTATATAAATTTACATTTGACATTTGACATAAACAGTAGCAGTCTGTCAGTTTAATTCAGCTGATTGCAGACTTAGGCCGGTTGCTATGATATGGCTAGAATTGAATTGCTTATTAAGCTGATTTACTGTACAGATCTGTCTACCAAAAGTACCAATGGTGATGACAACAAACGCCCAGTTGACGTTTAAAAATAACATACTGCGACAAACACAAAATAATACGTGAAAATAGATCAGTCACACAATTACCAACACATTCATAGGTTTAATGGCGGGCAATATTCTATTAAACTGTCCTTTTATAGCGGCAAAGTAAGCAGCAAAGCAAGCTAGCAAAATGCATACGCCTGAACCGCTGTTGATTTACTGCTCTGTGATTCAAGTTTCCAAGCTTCTATTCGCTGTCGTTCGACGTTTAAGTTATCCGCTGATGACGTCTGTAGTTGGCTGAAAACGATCTCAACGTCAGGTCACGCGGTACACTTCATGTTGTTCTGGAATTACCCAGAAATTCTTGGTTGTCGACAACACCTTCCTGCCCTGTCAGGATAGGCTTCGTGTCCGCTCGCCTGAACCATCACAGATTTGATTCAACCAGCGCCTTCAACGTTCAACATAGTTTCTCCGTCGGACTACGACCACACTCGTGGTTTTCAGTATGCCAATACTAATTCTCACGTGAGAAATCTAACTTTTCTCACTCATAATACAACGTTTTACATGAGCCTATCCTTGGCTGCTCACTTCATACTTCTAATCCCTTGTAATTAACGGTTGAATTAGTGATGCACCAATTCTGCAATTCTGTAAACATTTCATTCTGGCAATGTTTCAGTGTTCTAGCTGATGCCCAAGAAGCAAGCAAGCATTATAGACGCGTAATATAATTTACTTACTACTATCCTATGCCAGCCTGTCAATATAAGCACTAAAATACAGTGGGCACATTTCACAACCTTACACCGACATAGAAGCACAAAAATGACATCAGATATGAACTATGCAGTTACCAGAAAGTGACTAGATGTCAACGTGAATAAAAAAATACTGTACTGTACTCTACAAACAAACAGACTTCATTCCTCAGTAGAGTTTTGGCCAACAGCAAAATATTACGCATAAGTATATACAGGGTGGGCCATGAAGAACAAGGCACTTTATTTTTGCCCATATCTTCACTAATTAATGACTAATTTTCAAAATTCTTTCACTGACACACTCGGCAGACAATTTGCAATGATGTGATTATTACGAGCAAGAGCTAGCATAGCCACAGCGCGTAATAGCTACAGTAATTCTGTCCGTCTGTCCGTCACGACCCAGTACTGATCCAAGACCAGGTGAAAGAGAGTTTGGGTTTTCACCATATGATAGCTTAGTGTATCTAGTATTTCGTGACACAATTTAATGCCGCTGGGTGAAGGGGGACCAGACAAATGACAGGACGAAAAAGGGGCACCCCCTTAAAATAGTGTTATTTTACCGTTATTGGCTCGTCTAATGTGAAAATGGTTGCAGATAGGCACAGACATGCTGCTTTTCATAACTAGACCGGCGACAAGCTTCTTAGGAATGTAAACACTGATGATCTTGAATGACCCTGAACCCCCAAAATAGGGTGTTTCAGTAAATTTTTCGTGATTTCGGGCTGCGACACGCTTTTCAAGAGTGAATTGCACCGAAGTGGCTGGAGATAGACCAGAACAACCTGCATACCAAATTTTCAGCATTAAATGTAGATTTTAGCAATCCAAGTCCGAACCCTCTAGGTTTAAGCAGGCCTGCGCATGCGAGTGTCAAAGAGAGGTACCCCTCTAAAAAGTGGTTATTTATCTGCTGTTGGCTTGTCTTAGTGTGAAAATGGTTGCAGATAGGCACAGACATGCTGCTTAACATAACAAGCACTGGTGACGAGCTTCTTAGGAATGCCAACATCAATGACCTTGAATGACCTTGGACTCCAATAATAGTGGTTTTAGTGAGTTTTCGTGATGTTTGGCTGCAGAGGAGTGAATTGCGTAAAAATGGATGGAGATAGACCAAGATTACCTGCGAACAGGAACTGCTGTAGGCTCTCGCATGTCTCATGAGCATTAGCTCAGATTTCTTGTTATATATCATACCACACCGTAAATGCATTTCTACACTACTTTGTGAAATGTGAATGAAATATGTATGTATAATGTTAACAACAAATAAACACTTTTGTAAAATTAAAAAGAAACACTTCAGATCAACATTGTGGTAAATGATCTGTATAACACTAGACTGTGTAAGTCTAACACTGTCTGGTGTCAGTATGCGGTCTGAAGTGTTTTTCACTTACCCAAATGTTTGTTATTATCATTGGGTTTCCTACATTCACGTTTCACAAAGTAGTGTAAAGATGCATTTACGATGTGGTGGGATATATAATAATCACATTATTGCAAATTATCTGCCGAGTGTGCCAGTAAAAAATTTTTAAAATCGGTCAATAATTGGTGAAGATATGTACAAAAGTAAAGTGCCAGGTTTTTATGGCCCACGGTGTAGTAAGTTCAGCTACAAGCAGTTTCAACTTCAGATTGGTTGCGCAGGCCGAGATATTGTTTGACACATAACCATCATCACCCAGCAACGAATTAAATTCATCCACACTATTTTAGGCCAAGGGAGCAACACTTGACAGCACTAGTTCAGATTCAAGAAGATGGCGAAACCAGATCAGAGGTTCACTTAGAGACAACTGCTTGAATTCGTACTGCAGTGCACAAGCATGAAAAAATACATCTTGTTGTTTCTCTCTTCGAGGGCTAGATTACAGCCCATGATCGGGCCCACTGTTGCCCATGGGCCAGACTATGTCAACACTGCTCTATAATTACCAAAAAGACTCAGATGTGCGTGAACTGAATCGAACCAAAATTATACTTACTGGCACTTGTGGCAGACATATTTGCCCATGCCGAGAGCCTTCTCTTTAGCATTGCACTCTCGACACAGAGCCCTGCACAAACAAATGCCAACAGCATCATGCATATGTCACTAGTAACGAACTGAGTCTAAGCAGAATTGCTTTCAGCCCACTCCACTACTTTCTCTCATGAACAGCTACAAAGAATAAATATCATAATGGAGTTCGGTTGTTCACAAGAATAGACATCCATTTTTTCCCCTCTCATATGATCATACCGGTATCTCAGTCTAATAACAATAAATTTGAATGAAATTTTCAGCACATGTATTTTTGTGTCAACCTTGTGCACTATGTTATGGTTTTGCTGGCAAATAAATGATGATGATGATGATGATGAAATGTAGCACGTTATTTGCACACCATGTGGGACACTTTGTGACTTTGAGAAGAGGTGCAGAAGACAGAAGCAGCTGGCAGAGGAGTTTGTCATAAACCTGCCAGTTGGCAGAAGACCAAATAAGAAAAAGTACACTATTGTAGGTACACTATGTTATAATTCTATACTAATACCAAACAAGTATCAGGTAACATTTCTTCGTCCTCAGAAGAGCTTCAGCAGAATGCAATAACCTGAACAGGTGATATATCAGCAATGTTTTCTTCATCAAGCAATATCTCAAGAAACATAGCAGGTCTGAATGTGGAACTTGGTATGTTGATAAGAAGTTGATTCTTCTCACCATACCATCATCATCATCATCACATAGCCAGCCTGGGACACAGTGCTGCTCCATGTCCGTGCTTGATGGCCTTGTGCTATAGATCAGCTGGAGAAGTGCTACAGTCCTGATGGATTTGTTCCAGCCAGTTGTTGTGTGGGTGGCCTGGTCTAACTTTCCATGTGATGCATCCACATGACAGCATAAATAGCCTCCGACAGATGGGCATGTGAGAAAACATTACGGAACACCAGCGTTCTGCTATAAAGTCTACGATCATACAGTAAAAAGGTGGTGCTACAGCTCTAAATGAAAGCCCGCTATGGAGCGTCACCTGCTGTATGGGATCACACAGTGTTACCTGCCACCAGACACATGTGAACGCACCCTGTCTTAACCCCGGCCACGTAGGCCGATACTCGATTTACCTACCCTGGACGAATGGAAAACTGAGTTGACCTAAGTGGCTGGCTACATGCCGAGATGGTTTACCTGCCCAGAGGCAGTCAGACATCCAAGTACTAACCCGGCCTGGTGCAAAGCAACTTTGTCGATCTGACACGAAGCGTTACCGCTATGCCATGCCACCAACCCACAACTTCACAATACCGTCCAACATGCAAAGCTACAAAACTAAAACACACGACTGCGACCGACCTGCCGGCACTTTTGATGAATCCGGCGTCAGCAAGCGGAGCATCACAGAGCTGACAAAGAAAGCAGTTCGGATGCCAGCTCGAGTTCATTGCCTTGATCACGCGACCAATCACAAACTCCTCTAAAATATCCATGCATTGACATCGACATGATAACCAGCAGTAAAGTATTCGCCAACTGGCTGACACCACCATTTCGACGTTCCTTTGGTGTATGCAAGTAAGTAAATTAATTAAGCCAAGCGCATCAGTCAGTAACAAGTTCCCTCGCAACTCGTAACACTAAAAGCTAAATGCACCTATACTCACATAGTGCCAAGCGACCAAACGAATTTTACGATTTTTTTTACTAATCTTAAACATTGCATAAAATCGAGGAAAAAAGTGAAGTAATTTCTAAGCACCACGGGCAAGAAAGTAAATTCCAGATGCTGTGATACGCTGATGAGGGAAATGGGGGATCTACAGAAAATGCAAACAGAAAAAATGTCTTAGCCCTGTTTCGAAGGCTTTAGATGTAGGTGTAGCAAGCTTACATTTAATACACCATTCCACTGGAAGCCAGTGGATGAGGTTTAGAAAGTAAAAGAAAGACGAGTCAGAAAGCCAGTATGAGGCTACAGGTTATACCCCTGACGCCTGGCTGACAAGCTCTGCGAAACTCAAAGTCATATCCAAAAAAACCGACAAATCAATATGCAGAAATGAGATATGGCAATTACAGCCAAAATACCAAATTCATGCCAAAATTGCAGCAAATGCTGTTCACCATCATGTGTGCTAGCATCAAAGCAGATGGGAAGCAGATGATTAGATTGTATCATTAAAAGATACACAAGTTACCGAGTTATTATATGGCTGCAAACTGACAAGCAGTCAAACGCCAAAACCTCTCAACTGCATGTCACTAAAGCTGCGTTCTTCCAACTCAAGGACAATGTGTTGTCAGAGGGACCTACAGCAGCTATGGAGACAGATGTTTTGCTGCTGCAGATCCGATCGTCGGAGGCTGTGGAACAAGCTTCCAGCTCATGTGAGACAAACTGACATTAACTTTGAACAGTTTAAGCAGAGCTGCTATAGACATTTTTGTTTGAATGTTGAGATCGCGGCACATTGTGGCTAACTGTTAAATTGCACCATCTAAGTCATCTTACTTTCTTACTTACTTATAGTTGATTTACTAAAAAAAACTGACTAAACACAAATGAGTCCAATCACATGAGAAATGATGAGAGGACTTACTGCAGCGACCACAGCTTGGTGCAAACAGAACGTTGAAGTCATGTTGACAGTACTTCCGTGTCTCAAACTACACACATTCACACAGCAACCTTTTCAACGTTCAGCTCAGCTCGGCCGTGTTACTTAAACTTTCCTGCTAAAATTACAGGTCTGGCCAGACTCAACTCACCCACTTTATACCACCTGAATTTCCATTACCATTTCCAAAGTCAACAGATTCAGATCTGATCACTTAAATTATAGAATAAATTTTTAAAAATCGAACACACAGCAACTTGTCTACTTTGACTCAAATGTACCAGTCAATAAACTAAACATTTAAAATGTTCAACTCTAAATGTAACTTTAAACTTTAAACTTTCGACCTGGCCTGGCCTGGCATCAGCCAGTTGGTTTTTTTGGGCTGGCTCAAAAAAGTAAGTATTTTTAAAGATGAGTACGGCAAATCCATTCACTTCACAACCACAATTACGATGAATGTCACAGTAACATCTTCTTGAATCAATATGTTCGGTAGATTAAACATTCACTTAAGTTAAAGCATTTTTACCACTAACAAACAATTAGTAGCCACTGCTGCTGACAAAATGACAAAGATGCTAACCTCGTAGAAGACTCCATCAGGAAATGGCTGAAAACACTGCGCACATCTGCAGCATCAAACAATACACCGATACACTACTCCAACAATCCCGAGACAATTGAAATTGTCGTTATTTAATGCTGTATGATGTCATCAGTAACAATGACATGAAAGGTTACAAAGGTAAATGTTGTCTCTCTTATGGATAACCAGACCCAACTCAAAGCTACGGAGCATCACCTGCCATACAGGATCACGCAGTGTTACCTGCCACCTGACATAGACAAACATGCCCTGCCCTAACCAGAGCCAGAAAAGTCGCTAGGCCTACTTGATTTAAATACTCCAGAGGGATGAAAGGCTGAGTTGACCATGCTGTTGGTTATATATCAAGATGGTTTACCTGTCCACAGATAGTCAACCATCCACGAATATGAAATCTACCAATTCTAAATGTAGCCTTAAACTGCACAGATTCTGCATGCGGTCAGCATGTTGGTGTTTTGGCCCAGCCCAATTAAGTAAGAATAAATGAGTATGGAACTCAGCTACAAGACAGCAACACGACGAGGAGTTGAGAGTCAAACGCATGGCTTCTTGATTGTAAGATCAACGTTCTAACGGCTACGCCACCAATGAGGTGAAGCTACTTAGTAGTAACATGAAGCACTAGGTGTGCCAGATCTTGACCCAACCGAGAGCTTGGAACCCACAAACACTTGATCACACGTCCTGATGTCTAAAGCACCAATCAATTGAAGCTAAGATACTCACATACTGACACGAGGCACTGGGTGTGTTCGACTGGGAAATGAACACACAACCAATTGATCACATCCTCCTAACGGCTACACCACAAAGATGAAGTGAAGCTACTGAGCACTCATACGAAGCACCAAGTGTGCCAGATCTCAACCCCCACCGGGAGTGGAATGTGGAACCCACGACCTCTTCATCACACGTCCTAATGGGCACAGCAGCAATGAAGTGAAGCTAAGCTGAGTATTCACTATTTACACAAAGCACTAGGTGTCCAGATCTCATCCCAACTGGAAGTGGAACCCACAATCACTTGATCACACAACCTAAGTTCGACTACACCACCAAGATAAAGTGAAGCTAAGTAACTCACACGAAGCACTGAGTGTGCCAGATCTCGCCGCCGGAGTTGACAATCTCCTCATCCTTGCTGAAGCCGCGTCGACATCGAGAGCAGGCCGCTCCACCGTTCAACGTCGTCGACATATTCACCCCTCCAAGCAGACTGGATGCTGCCACTGCCGCTGCTAGTGCTGCCGGTGCCGCGTCGTCCTCGTTGTTGTCGACCCCCGAGGACACTCGATGCTGACCACCACCGGCACTATACACACACAGAAAAGGGTTAGAAGTTGTGTATTCCTAGCTCATTATGGAAAACCCACCGCAGGGCACGGAGCGTCACCTGCCACATGGAATCACACAGTATCATACCTGCCACTCGTTGACACAGGTAAACGCACCCCCACAGCCAGACAGGCTGGCACTCAATTTACATACTGCGGAAGAATGGAAGACTGAGCTGACCTTGGTGTTGGTTATACATGTATGCCTAGATGGTTTACCAGTCGGCAGACAGTCACCATTTAAGTAACAACCACTTGACAGTGACCCGACTCGGAGCCAAACCTACAACCTCACGATCATAAGTCTGAAACCCCACCGTTATGCCACCAAGCCTACACTATAACAATAGCAAAAGTGATCAGAGATCTCAGACTTCCACAAAAAAACCAGTGCTGCCTCATGGCCAATAGAACGGATCTAACGACTGTTCCTTGGACCTCGCCCACCAGCTTTCCAAAAAATTCCATGAAAAAAAGAATGGATCCGGACTCAGGACCCCGAATGTAAATCCTGAACTGGATCAAATCAACATCCAAGTGGTTGCTCCTTGGGCCAATCTCCACCTGTACCCTAGATAAAACTTCACCAGGATGCGTTCATAAAATGCCGAGATACACTGCAAGGTGTTAGTTTATGCCCTATCGACCAAAAATCATGGATAATGATCCAGAATGCAACAGTCACTGACTACCACCTGCCGGCACTACAAACAACATTCCAATGTCATAGTGGATATCGCGAAGTCCACATCTCCCACGAGCCGGCACTGATTTCCGTTTCTTTAATCCTCAGCTGAACACCAGCTTACACTGCAAGACCCCCATGGATATCTGGTTAGCGCAACGTAAACTGCCTGTTTACGCACCAGCTTTTGCCGGTACCGTACTCACTGCGCCTACCCAGGGAGGATGGCTAGGCTGAGTTGACCTCGGTGGCTTGGTTGTATACCAAGACGTACGGTATACGAGCGAACGGTCACCCATCCCAATACGGTTGGGTAGCATTTCGCCTAATCCCATTTTGCCTAATCTTTTTTTGATAGGCGGACCAACAACAACGACTTGCTTTGTCGTTTTCTGCTTCTTTGACAAGCTTTGTTTTGTCGTTCATCATTTTTTCTGTACCATTTTTTTGGCCGACCGTAAGTAAGTATACGACGGGTGTCGTCTCATTTCGCCTAATCTCATTTCGCGTCGTACACTTACCCTAACCCTAACCCTAGTTCGATTTCGGTTGGGGCTCTGCAGCAGACCCAACTGGGGGAGCGATTAGGCGAAATGCTACGACACTTAGATTCAGCGTTGAGTAACTGCGTTCAAGCGACCAAGCACAGTTACCAGTCCGACACCGTATAGCTATGGTAACGCTAGACCAATTACACCGACTCGTTACTGAGGGCAGTGGAGTGAGTACAGGTGCACTAGCACACAGTCTACAACAGTGCCATGGCCGCTCGTTATCCGCTTCATCGTATTTCAGCCGCGTTGCTGACGTATTCCAGTCGTCAGAGCCGGTTAGCCTGGCGCATAGAGAGCGACGTAACTGAACTGAACTGAACAGACACGATTTAGTTTTTGACGAACTGACCAATGGGCAGGCAGGAAGAGCCAATGGTCACTGGTTGACGCGTACTTGAGCGTAGTCACGTAGGTCATCAACGCCGTTAGATGGTGCCTACTGTAATTCATTTACTGCTTGCCCATTAATCAGTTCGTCAGAAACTATACCATGTCGGTTCAGTGCAATTACATTACTCTGTGCTGTACGCGCCATTAGCCTTCACCAACCCCTGACAGCAGTGGTTGTCAGTGGCAATCTATGGAACATCGAACGAGTCAAGCGTGACGATTGAAACGCGCCCCGCATCTGCATATCACACGCACGTCCACGCAGAACACACCGTCGATCACGGCCACGAAATAAGCGCGTTTCAACATGATCCGAGTCTATTACACCTCGTTACACTGGCAAAATACACTCTCGACCCTTAAACACACCCAGCTCCTACTGGTATTCTGTTTTCACAACTTTCGGCAGGCTGCAGACGTGCGTCACAAAGCAAACGACACCCGATCCGAGCATGGTTTAAGTACCGTACGACACCGCGCTGTCTGGAGTGGTATAAGCTCGTACCGCGTACTCGCTTACCCACTCCAGCAGTGCGGCATATAAGAGTACTGACGAAAGGTATATACGGTACGTAACCTGTAGTTACTGAGTCTACTAGCATCTGCATCTGAATCGACGAGGCTGCCCGGCTGTCTGCCCTTGGAGGCACGTCTTTGCAGCAGAGGCAGGTCCTTGCAGTCACTGAGTGGTTTCAGTACGAGACTGGGCGTCTTGGTCACGGTGCGGGGAGGTCGACGTACAATCCCCATAGCATCACCAGACGCGTCAGAGACAGTAGCAGCAGCAGCCCCAGCAGCCATCGTTTAGCACTCAGTTATCATTCACCGTCGATCAGGCTTCGAAAAAAACCTAGGTTTTTTCGAAGGAAAATTAAAAGCATTTTAGGTTTCATACGTTTTTAAAAAGAATTGTAACTGTACACAAAAGAAAACGGGACACAAAATTAAGACCAATGAAAACATTCTATACGCCATTCGGACCGCATATCACGTCGTCTTCGGTCGGGTGAATGACGTGACGTTAGAACCTCAATCACGATTAAAATATGCATTTAAATTCGGTTTGCATTACAAATCGGCAACTGCACATCAAACTTAGTACTAAAACTAAAATTTGGACTTTTAGGAGTTTGAATTTATTCTGCAAAATGTGAAAACCTAGGTTTTTTTTCCATCAAATTTCCCAGCTCCGTCACCGATACACATACGCTCAGGCAGGCCAAGGCAAGGCACGCGGCTACGTAAAGCAAGCTACAAATTCATCAGAATTATTACAGACTTTAAGTTCGTCTTGGCAACGACTGCGGCTGACTTCGTCGGAACGATTTTCGTCCTTCGCTGCCAGGTGTCACGGCCGCGGCGAACAAACTGTCCCAGATTCTAAGATTTATCTATGGGAAAGCTGGTACGAGGACCCTCGCCCCCCCACGGTTAATCTTGTCATCAAAAATCGTTTCCAGGAAGGCAGCAGCGGGTGCCAAAAGGTCAGCAAGTTTAACGACACAAGGTTGTACTGTGTATAGTCTGATGAATTTACTGCTTCCTGACGCTGCACGCTATAAGCGACCCTTATTCTCAGGCAGCGTGAGAGTCGGCTATATCCACTCCGTCTGCGTGTATGTGTCCGTCGGCAGCTCGGCTACTGGCTATTGCTGCGGTCGCGAGCAACTACGCCTACCGGCTTCTATCTACAGTCACAACTGCTTCAACCTATGAGTATTTGCTTAAAGACAAAACGCCGCTGCTATATAATTCCAAACGCGCAGACGACGACGACGACTGATGTCTGCAGCTAGTGCTCAGGCAGACTGGCCAACACTACAGTGCTACAGATCCGTGTATTCTGTAATGTACATCCTGCAATGACAGAATGCTACAGCAGCAAGGCATGGCCACATCCCGGATACACATACACGCCGCCGACACGCTACTAGCTAGGTCACTCGTAGCAGCTTGATAACAGTGCTGGCAATCAACCAGTACATTACAGCAAACGACCGGTCGGGTCCACTGCAGTAATGTATGACGGGCAATCGGCATAAGAGGAGCGTTCAAAAAGTTCGTGGCCTGATACAGACTGGTATTAAAAATGTCAGTGCTCAAAGTCAATCATTACACAGCGCCATGTGCGACCGAAAACAAATCACAGAGAGACATAATGGCAGTGTATGAGTGTTGACTTTCGCCGTAGGCAACGTCAAACAGTTTGGTTTTCAAATCACGCTCAAAGGTGATGAAAAGTTGGCCATGGAGCTATTAAATAGTGTTGCATGCTCATTTCTGTTGTCCCTCGTAATCTGCACCGCCGGGAGACCAAGAACAACGATGATATAATTAAATTCTAAAACGGTATTCGAGCTTTGGATGAACGCCATACTAAGTGCATTTTGGGTGCAGGCGACCATGCTGAAATGTGACAAAATATGGTTAGCTCTGTCACTGGCTACAAACTTTTTGAACGCCCCCTATACATCATCATACACTGAGCCTCTACCTACATTGTTACATGAACAAGCGACACTCAGTCATCTAGTACCGAATAAATGCTATCGCCGCCGCCCCGCCGGCGTAATTATGAGTTCAAACAGCAGAGAGAGAGAGAGAGAGAGAGAGAGAGTTGTTAAGTCAGCCATGCTGTGACCCCCCCCTCCCTTCACGATCACTCACTCAGTGTCGTCAGTGACCTAGTCGGTTGGCCTGCAGCAGGGATAGTAGATATGTCACACACAGCAACCGTATATCACCCATCGGCAACGACACCTGTTGTACGACGGACATCGCTCGGTGGCGTAACGGCAGGGTGTCAGACTCGGGATCGGCGAGGCAAGGTCGTGCGTTCAACTCTCGGTCGGAGACCGTTAGTACTTGGACGGGTGACTGCCGGTGACTGCAGGCAGGTAAACCATCTCCGCATGTAACCAGCCGCCTAAGTCAACACAGCCTTCCACTGGCGTAGCCAGAATCCGGATGTAGGAGGGCACTTCAGGGCGGGTGTGGGGAGTGGCTCTCACCCAACCAGGAGAAGGGCCTGGGAAGGGGGCTGTGCCCCTTCGTCGGAAAATTTTTCAATTTTCTGTGCTAAAATGACGCGTTTTAGTGCATTTTTGCACCATTTTGAGTAACTGATTAGGATCCTAGGGGGCACGTGCCCCCTATGGCTACGCCAATGCATCTTTCCATCCCTCTGGGGTGAATAAATCGAGTACCAGCCTGTCTGGATGCATGGGATTAAGGCGGGTGTCGGGTGGCAGGTAACACTGTGTGATCTGATCTCATATGGCAGGCGACGCTTCGTAGTTCTGCTGACACTATACACAACGTTCCATATACTGTCACTTCGTTGCCACACCTCACATCACAGCTTGAATGCTAACAGCAGTCAGTGTCTTTGAATTATTCAGACACGACACATTTTCCTGCTAAACTTCCATACCCCGACTAACTTTACACCAGCTGGACTTCCATTACCAAAGCACCACAGGACAGGTCTTACCTCTTACCTCCTAAGTGCAGTACACCCTATTCCTATTGCACACGTCTGCGACTGCATAACTACGAACTTCCCTCCAAAATAAATAATATTGATGAGCGCAATTTTATCTATCGTGTATTGTACAAAGACTGTTTTTAGTTGTTTTTTTAGCATGTCAGTATGTTTTCCATTGTGTCTACAGCAGTTTGTCTGTTAATTGCTTTAATAAAGACCATCATCTTTTAAAAAAATACCACACCTGCCCTTCGGCATATGGAACAAACGTAGTGAACTTATACGACCGTCTATTCAGTCAGAGTGTGCAAATCCGGGCAACTTAAGTTGAATATATATATGAAAATTCTGATCACTGAGAATATGGGTCAAATTGGTCCGGTCCATAGAGGGTTTCAAGATTTTTTTCCAGCCAGCGGCCAGCCCAAAGGCCAGCCCAGCCTATTTTGACACGACTTGAGTCTTCTACATACAAGCCCAGCCCGATCAGTGTAGACAACTTGACCAAGGCTTTCATGACTAGACCTATAAGTCTGACGTGCTGACACGACATGTTAACTAACACAAACATTTATACTACAAAATGCACTCTCAACACTCGTCTAGCGAAAGTCTGCTGTTTACATTCAAACACCAAATGCAGGCAATGCAACAAAACTGATACTGCAACTTCTAGGCTTGCGTTGCTTGCACAAAAACTAACGTCACGTCGGATGAAAAACAAGCATCAGAAATTTAGCAGAGCTTGCTGATTTCTGCCAGTGCCCTCCGGTACGGCGTACAGATACTTATTTCGAGGTAGTACGCTCACTGCATGTTTGCGAGGTTCAGAATGTCGCAACAAAAAGCCCAGCTGTTGCTAGGATAGCCAACCATACTGGTTGTCGGTGACCTTCAAGGTCATCCAAGGTCAATGATTTTAATCTCATCTGAAACAGCGTATGCGATTTTCTATTAGTGATCAATAGCAACCTTGGCTCTATCTCTTAGCTTAGTATATCAGTGACAGATGGACGACGGGCAGACAGATGACAACCATACCATAACATCGACCGTTACGTAACTACAGTCGGCTAAAAATACCAGACTGCTACGCACTAGATGCGTCTCTCAAACTCAAAATGCATCAATATCCCTCCACATTACTCCCTCTCTTGACTATTTTGGCGCCTCCTTTCCATTTTCGGCGACCTAGCAGACTGCAGTCAGTACCGTCACCAGTTTATTTAAATTTGACACAAATTATACATTGCACTGGGCATTAGACCTGCGACTGCGAATCACTTTGCTGTACAGCGGTGGTCCGTCCGGCGCAGTCTGCAGCGGAGTAGACGTCATTTGTGACGTATGATCAACATTACCAGCTACACCATGACGACTGCTTCCGTCGTGATCAGCACCGCGGTGTAACACTGGCGTTACCGACGCGTAGTTGTGATGACTAGCGTCCACAAACCTACCAAACGACTCCGTGTGCGCGTTCCTTCGCACTTCAGCGATTTCCTCATAATCCATACTCCTTCACTGTCTATAGGCCTCACGATGACGAAAGATGTAGGCCTATCACTTTTCTATTCACGAAAACTTCCGCAACGTTCGCCAACTCGCAGTATCATACGCCGTTCGTAATCAGATCGACGGTTAAAGGTCGCTAGCTCAACATACCAGCAGCAGCCAGCACAGCTGTGCAATACGGCGGTCGCCCACGGCGCTAATCTAATTAATATGCTGTGGGGGAAGGAAATGTCCCCAGGGGCCGGCAGGGGGTAGGCGAAAGCGCCCAGCAAACACACCCGGGGCTGCTGGCTTTACCTATCCACAGGCCTGTCAGATAGCGTCAATGGACAGGGCGGCGGCGGCGGCGTGGGCGAGAGTGTTTATTAACTGACTAGCAAAGCTAAACCAGCAACACCAGGCTACCGCCCGGCATTTCATTCACGGCTCTATCTGTGAGTGAGGCCGCACTACAGCCGTCCGGCGCCTGCCCGGCTAATGCTATCGCTGGCTCGCCGTATATACGTGATATAACGTAGCCGGCAGTAGCCGGCGTAGAATCGGCGCACGCTGCCTGCCGCTATGCTTCTACTAGAAGGTACCACAGATCTCAAACTTCGCGAAGCAGTGGCATCACCCCTGGGGAGGACGGCGATTGCCAACTCCCCCCTCCCTGCAATAGAAAATGCCGCGTCGATTTCACTCCAGATAACATCCCCTCCCTTACCAAAAAATAAATTATAGACCCGTAGCCAAAAGGAGTTTCATGGATTCGATCGAAGCCAAACCCCCGTGGCGTCGTGGGTTAAAAGTAGGTGGGCAGGAAGTTGCACACTTTTTTAACACACTGCAAATTTCCAACAGAGAAGATTATAGATGATCCAAATTTTAATTTTACTTCCAAATTTTCCAAAAAGATGTTTTCAGCCCCAAATGGACAAAAATTTTCTGAGAAAAAAGATCTTCCAACAATTTTCTGACAGCCAAAAATTTTGAGGGCAATTGTCTCAAGGCCATCGGTCAGAACCAGAAAATGTTGCATAGAAATAACCAAATACGTAGCCACCAGATGCGATTCTTGAGCCTGAAATGGCAAAAAATGTGTTTGCAGCAACCAGAACTATCTGGCAGTGCCAAAAACACTCCATCAAACTCCCTAGCTGGATTAATCAGGCCTGCCAACAGCCACAGTGGGGCCCGGGGAAACATTCTTGCAGGGCCCTCCAAACATTTGATGGGGCCCATCTGGGGTGACAATTTTTTAAATGTCTCTTTTTAAAATGGTGCATTCTGGTGTACTTCATATTTCTGAGCAACGGCGAGGCCCCCAAATGTTGCGGGGCCTGGGGTAACTTCCCTCCCTTTCCCCTCTCTCAATGGGCCTAGGATTAATAGGGGCAGCCAGAAAGCTGACCAAACCCCTACCTGCAGTCAGGCTATGTGCCAAAATTTGAACCGATGCCAGTTGCTGATGCTGCCAGCTAAAGAATATGACGGACTTAATACCAGTGTTATGCATATACTCCGAAAAATTCTGTACTACTTGCACCTGAATCTATAATGGATGTCGTCCCATTTCTCCTAATCCCATTTCACCCAATCCTGTTTTGGCAAGCCATCTATTGCCAGTGCTGAGCCCTTGGCACTGACTTACCTGCAGAGCCCAATACCACACAGTGACCACACTACATCAAAAACTGTAGTATGTCGTGTATTTAGGATTTACCAAACAGAGGCATGATGAGCACAGGAAGCACGAGCCTATAATGGGGGTCTGGGGCAGAGCCTACACTGGGGTCAAGGGGCTGAGCCCCTGGTCAGGGTGTCAGAGGGGAAAAGACCTGCCCCTCAAGCTGAAACACTTTTGGTTTTTGGACGTTCAATGAAAGACGCAAATCTGCACACTATCGATCAATCCATCGGCCGTTGTAGTGATCACCGCCACAGTGAGGGCCCTTTTGAGGCGAGGCCCTTAGCACGTGCCAAGGTGCTACCCAAATAAAGATGGGCCTGTGTTTTGCCTGTGCTTATGGTTAAGGTCAGCGTTAGGGTTAGGTTTAGGGTTAAAGATTAGGCACGATGGGACTACTCCATTAAGCGAACTACATTGCCATTAAAATACGATGACTTGGGTGGCTTCCTATCTCTCCAGGAAAATTTCACCAAAACCTGGAACTTAGCAAAGCCCCATCCAATTATACGATCGCTGTCCCCCTACGAGTCCTAGCCACAGTAAATACGTTACAGACAGACGACACTTACAGACGGATGACAGAATGTAGTAGAGCCGATACGGTATACTATGCTGAACTGAGTTGTCAATGTTCATTCTCACAATCCCATACAATTTACACAGCTCAAGCTGACGCTGTGGTTCAACCATTGGTCTATTATCTGCGCGCAGTTTTGTAGCATGAGTCACTCTCACTGCACATCACACACCGTTCACAATGCCTGCTCACTGTTTAGAGAAACGTGGGCCGGCACAAACCGGGACGAAAATGCAGTAGATCATGACCCAATAAAGCCTACTAATTAACACTTATCCACCGGATCAAACCGGGCTGGGACGGTTTTTAGGCTTAGCAAATCTCGATGACGCGTCGACGTCCAACGACGGCAGCGAACAGCTAAAATGTCCAACGCATGGAAACCGAAAATATAGAATGAAAATATCTGATTCCAAAAATAAAAATGTACACTGCACAAAATAACTCAGTATACATACACGGGTTAGTTAAAACGAGAATATACAGCACTTTAGGAAAGTAAACAATCACAGTGCGTCCACGGTTACCAATGCTTTTCCATCACTTTGTGCGAGGCACAAAAGAATTTTGCTGCCACGTGGTATTGAAAAATTCCGAAAAATCCACACAAAGGTTTCAAAGTTCAATACATTATTTTACTAAAACGGTAATTATGAAAATTATATCAGGGTTGCAAAATCGGTTCAAAACCCCAGGTTTTCGCTTCTCAAAAGCTCTAAAAGCTCAATAACCTTACAATCTCAAAAATCCAATTTTTAATACAAATCGAATTTAATGTCATATCTTGCAATTTTAGAATGGGGCCTAATTTACAAAAAATCGTACGGCATGCGAAAGTTTTACGACAAATGTACGATAAAATGCGATTTACAAAAAAATCGTACGACAAATAAATAAAAAAATATGTAAAATATATATCTTATATATATAAGACGTTTTCCCCACGTTTTAAAATCTGCGTTCTTTTTTCGTTATACAACGTACACAAAAAGCTGAAAAATCTAAAAACATTTTTTTATTTCCTCTAAACACTACCGGTAGTTTTTAGCTGATCAGTTGGTAGAGCCTTGGGTACGATCATCTACGATGTGACGTATGTTCATAACGGACGTGTTGTGGCTAAACCGAACGTCATAGGAGGTCGGCGATGCTACTGTTGGATATGACTATAGTTCTTATAGGCTGTCAGTACTAACCATGTCTCTATTTGTAGCGGTTTGGTCACAAGTCACAATTTTGAATGCAAAGTTTCTGACTGCAGCCATAAACCACGTGCGCCGAATTACCGTAGCGTATCACAGCGTTTATTGTAGCGTTCAATATAGCAGCGTCATTGTAGCGACTATGGGACTGTAGTCACTATGGGAAATTGCTTTCTTTCCGTGACCAAAGTCAGACGCTGGCTTTCGAATATAAGGCGGTACGGTCAGCACACCATAGCGACAGCTGGAATTCGTTTTTTTCTGGCTGATATGTACTCAACACAGAGTGAACCAAAATGCACTTTACAGAATCTAAAAAAATATAGAATATGGAAAACGCAGACACTGTAATAGACTGAACAAGTGATTAGTAGCCTAATTTAATGTGTGAATTTTGTGAACACAATACAATCATTATTTATTGTCATAAATTTGGCATTTTTCTGAAGTATGCTGTGCCATGCTTTTTAACCGTTAGCTTCAACTATTAATGATTGGCTTTAACCAGTGCGTGCATTACTCAATAAACTGAAACAAAATCATGAAAGATTAACAATCCTGAATGCATTTAACAGTTTTGTTCAAAACACTGCCAAAATGGCAACAATTAATTCTCAACATATCAACACACTACTCTTCAAACACTGTGGGATGAGAAAATAACTGAAACAACAATTTAATGAAAACCGTGAACGCAAATCCACATTTGAACACAGATCTCTGTGCAAATAAACAAATGAAGCAAGTCACCCGCCATGGCTGGAATGCTTAACTACAAACAAAGACTTGCTTGTTCGTCAAAAGTGTTGAATGTTGAATTACAACAACAGAAGCTTCATCATGACATGAAAATATGCAGACCAAGGCCGCAAGAGTAGCATATTTAAAGCAGGAGGGGCAACATGGAACGACCCCATGTCACTGAAAATGTGCACAATTTTGCCTCCGAAAAATCAAAAGTTATATATTAGTCAACACAAAGGCTTCAATTTTTGAGGGCTGGGATTAATGTCCACAAGACCTCTAGCCCCCCCCCTTCCTTAAGTTCTGAATACATCACTCGACCGCTTTCTCGAAACCAAGACTGCTGACCTAAACAACATTAAGACCAAAAGGACGGCACTGATCTCCCTGTAGGCCTATTAAGTCCTCAGCCAGATTCCAGTTTTACACTGCGAGACGAATGAGGCTACTGCATGGCATGGTGTGCCTGACCTAAACAACACATTCATTAAATTGAAGCACAGATTTACCGGAATCAGCAATCGAGTGAGTGAGTGAGTAGGGTTTAACGTCCCACCCGACACAATATACAGCAATTGAGCAAGCTCCAAGTTGAAAACAAGAGCGGGACACATGTAAAGGTAAAAGTAAAGGTCATCAATTTGTGTAGCGCGTCGTCACAAACACCTCTAATGCGCTTTCGTCACTAACCAGAGCCGTCTGCCGCACGGCCACCGTGTGCAGCCTGCAGACACAGGCTGGCGCAGTGGCCGGCTAGGCAACCCCAATCAGCTGTACCAAGGTCCCCACCTTCCGTAACTCATGTAAATGAGTTACTACTTACTTTACTGTCCCACGGAGGGTAGAAGGCTGAGTCGACCTAGAGCATAAGCTGTAGCATGAGATCAGCTAAAGACTGGCACTCCAAATTTCGGGCAAAAGAGATAAAGGATTGTACTCCCAAATTTTCCCCAAAATTTGGGTAGGTTTCAGCTTCAAATTTTGCATTTCTCAACGAAGAGTTTGTGATAATGAGATTTTCTGATATTGAGTTCCAACAGCCAAAAATTTAGGAGTGTTTTGCACCCTTCCCCTCCCACTGCCACGACACCGATGCCACTCACTACAGTGCAGGGGTGGTATGCATAACAACATCGTAGCACTAGTCAGACGCCTACGTCCGAACTAACTCTAGTCGCTCCAGCGACCTGTCGTAATTATTTAGTCAGTCGTTGTCAATGTAAACTAATGTCGCTAAGGAGAAGCTGCAATCACGTCATGCATCGCAAAAGAATTCTGGCAAGTCAATTACACTATTGAAACTAATTGCAGTATTTAAAGCTGCTGAATAAAACTTATAGCGTTTGATAAATTTCATTTATTCACATCGCACATTCTTACTTAGCCCATGAAGCTGTAACTAGGCTCGAGCATGCCCGAGACTGCAGCAGACGACAAGTCAGGCCATATCTATTTTTAGCTGCAGGCCGGCCGAGGCAGAGTGCGTTTAGCCAGGAAATTCCAGAGTCAAACTAGTAGGTAGTAGATAGTCGCTCGCTACGACATCGTTTTGCATGCTGTCGGACGTGACTTTCTAGTTTGGAAGTAGTTAGTCGCGACGTAGGCCTTACGTCCAAACTAATCTACGACGTTGTTATGCATAACGCCCCAGGCCATTTGTGGGAAGGTCACTCTAGGCACCGGTACTGACAACACAAATCAAAAGCAAAAATGTCAAATAAACTAACACAAAAACACAATAAAATACCTGTTATACAAAATATACACAGCTATAACATGAACCAATACGACATCCCAACATGCTGTGAACATAACTGCTGTCTGCAAATTAAGCTACAAACGTTTGGCACAACCATCGTATGCTGAATAATCATTAGCTAAGCACTGAGTTCACAAACGATGAATGTAAAAAAGCCATCTAAGATAACAAAAACACTGCTGTGAACTTCTGTGCTGTCTGTCATGCAAATTAGGATCCGAAATCGGCACGAAAACTCGGCGCCGAAAACGAGTGCCGATTAGAACACTGCTCTATTCCAAGCCGACAACCGGTGTGAAACTCGATACGTGATTGTTCAGTAGATGTTGTCTTTCATGTTCTGCACAACAAAACACCTATATCCAACATAAAATGCACACATGACAAAAGACATATTTATAACTAAACAAAAACATAATGATACATCATACAATAACTATATACAAGCAATGCTGCATCAGTGTCATGACACCAGTAAAACATGCCACATCTTAAACTAAAAACAACCAGAGCTCACAAAGCACTGCTGAAGTAATTACCTTACCATATCTTAATAAAAATATCAAGATTGTGATACAGTTACAAAATGCGAAAATCATCAAACTCTTCAGGCGTATGTTGCTGGCTGATCTAATGACTGGAGACTGAAGATGGCTCAATCAGATTTAGAATCTTGGAGACTGACCTGTAGCGACTAAATTTTGTCCCAACAACGACAAAGCAAAGTGCCCAGGACGGACTGGCTGGATGACTACTTCTGGCAGTAGCTACATGTATGACAATGGGGGTAAAGTGTGTGTACAGTTATTTATAGGAAACCAATCTCGTATTACTTGGATGAAAACCATCCAGCAGGATCTGAAATTCAGCAACCTCAATATGGACGACGCAGTTGACCTGGCTCAGACCGTCCACTCTGGAGATTGATGTCTATGTTCGATTGTTCGGCGCTACGCACTCTTAGTGGTGCTTGCCAGAAATGAATGAATGGATGAATGAATCTCAGAGCTACAGGTTGCAGCCTGTCATATGGAATGACATAATGTTGCCTGCCACCCGACAGAGGCGAACATGCTCTGCTTTAACCGCAGCCAGGCATGATTTACCTGCCCCCAAGGGATGGAAGGGTGAGTTGGCCTCAGTGTTGGTTATGTGCCGAGATGGTTTACCTGTTTGCAGATAGTCACCCATTCTAGTAGTAAGCACACGAGAGCGACCCAACTAGGAGTCAAACTCGTGGCTTTTTTACGCTAAGTCCAGAGTCCTAACCATTAAGCCACGAAGCCACGTGACTCCTAAAAGTAAAGTGCAGAACAAGTCATAAAGACAAGTGAACCTGCAAGTGTCCGTGGCACATCCGATCACATCCGATCAGTCAGTTGTCATCGGAATCACCAGGCAACTCAACCCACAGCATATCCTCAGCATCGGCACTGCTCACTCCATAGATCTGCATTACGATCTTGATGAGGATTTCAGGCATCAGCACGCGCACCACGTAGTCAAAGTACTGTCAACAACACAGCCAACCAGTAGATACAGTGTTGTCCAGACACAAAGTTTACCGTGCAATTAATTTCGAACAATAACTTTATTTATAACAATAAGTTAAGATTTATATAGCATGCTATTATTTCAAGAAATGTCTAGTGTGTTCAATGCACCGTCAATACATTTTAAACAGAAAGGATTTAAAAGAACATTAACAGGAATGTGGTCTCGGTCGAAATGTCTCGGTCTCGAGATGTACTAACGTCTCGTCTCGGACATAATCCTCAACGTCTCGGTCTCGGAGCAATATGTCTTGGTCTCGGCCCAGTAGGCCTCGTCTCGGATCTCGGGCCACTGCGTCTCGTCGAGACGTTTTGTGCAGGCGAGCGCCGTGCATACTGTAGCTGCATTTAAAGCGATATTAACCAGCATGACGTTTGTGACTTAGAAATATTCGTTTAGTGTTTTTACTCTTTCATTTCGGCTTAGGCCTTTACTTATTTATCATGAAGCAGAATTATGTAATGTTAGTCTTTTTTCGTCATAAAATGATACAGTCGCAATGAAGATAAAGTGTATGATGTCAGAATGAATACTATTAGCCAAATGTAGATGACACATCTATAATCAGCTTTGGTTTACTAATTTCAGTTGCTTGCAAATTGCGATAAACATAATGGCTCATGTCTACAGCACTGCAGTTGCAATTCTTCATGGTGCAAGCCGTTAATTATTTAGTGATATTGTCAAAATAAAGCGCAAAAACCCACAATATCACAAATGGAACGCTCTTACCATGGTGCGAGTCCGTTAATCCATATAATTTTTTTTACTGTTAATGTGTTCCCCATACGTCACGAAAAACAGGTCTCAGCCAGCATCTCAGAAGCTGCAACGTCTCGTCTTGGTCTCAGACAAAATTTTGAACGTCTCGGTCTCGTCTCAGAAGGTCTCGTGCACATCCCTGATATTTAAATAAGTCCAGGTTAGATGTTTTGTCTTTAGGGTTCGCCAAAAGAACTATTTATCTTAGGATTGCGACATCTGATTAAAATGCACAGCAGGTACTGATGTCAACAAAGCAATTAAAAACACTTGTCTCATCGATAAATATTCTTCGATAATTGGCCAGAAGTAGCTGCACATCAACAATGACATCACCTGTATGTAAACGGTTTTAGCAGAGATCATGAAGACAGACAGACAGACTACATTATGAAGAAATGTAAACGATTAGGCAGAATTGCTTGCACTTCAAAAGAATTCAATCTGATACTGTACATACATTTGATCTACAAAACAACCACTGCAGAATTTCGAGCCGAGCTGCAGAATTTGCCCTTTTCCGCGAAATTTTGATATTGCCGCAAAATTTCACGGGAGAAGTTGAGAAATGACCAATGATTAGTACGATCGTCGGTTTAATAACGTAATTAGACTAACTATATCATGGAGATAAATCAAACTAAACTGCCTAAAACTGCATCCCTACTAATAATTACCATCGTATACGGCACAATCATAAATAAACAAAATGTGACTAATTGACAGACTGCACTACTGAAAATATCAAAAATCGATACTTTTCTTTGTATGTTGCTACCATAACTGAGCGCCATGCCAGCCTCCAAAAAGTGAAGTTTTTAACAGAACAGAGCTTAGTTTACGCACAAACGGAAGGCTGCAGTAAGCTGCGGAATTTGGACAATTTTGCCGCATTGAGCCACGGAATTTTGCGAACTGGCCTGCGGAATTTGGCAAAATTTTCAACGGAAAACCTTTGGCCCTACTTATTATTAACTGAAACTGCAAAAAATGATGAACTGTTTGATACCTTGTCGTGGAAGTGGCAGAAGAGTTGCATGAGCACTGAGAGAATGCGTTCGTGCTGTGGCCATCGGAATAAGCCCGCAGGAACCCTCCAGTTCAATGCCTCTGTACATCAGTCACACATAGTGTTTGCAATCCCGAATCCCGGCCGTTTTCGCCAATCCCGAATCCCGGGATTGGCGGCGTCCCAATCCCGAGATTACAAAATTACAAAATTAATTAAAATCGTACTTTTTTCGCGTGTTAAATGACAAAAATAAAAATTTAAGCCATCTGGTAAATAAAATATTTATGCGTGCTACAGTCCCACTCTTTGCTGTGAACTGTAATTCGTATTCTGACAGTCATTATCACTCCCTGCAGTTCGGATATACTCTCCGTATGGGCCTATACTACATCATATGCATGAAATAAGTCAATTAAGGATATTAAAATGACGACCAATCTGTGAGCCTAATCCCGAAACGGGATCCCGGGATTACAAATTTCTCAATCCCGGATCCCGGGATTGAATTCTCAATCCCGGGATTGCAATCACTAGTCACACATATACACATGCATAAAAAATACACACACATCATACACAGGGCTCCTAATCCATAAAAAGTGTTTTAGGACACCAAAAACCAACCCCCAAATAAGTCCAGAACACTTATCATGACATTTTGCAATTAGCTGATCAAGTAAGTAGTAAAACAAAGTGTTTACAAAAATCTACGAAATTGACACATGTAGAAATTATGTGACGATTAATGTGTCAGCACATTTCTACACGTGCAGCCAACTTTTGTTCAATTTTGTCTCTTGTCATTTGCCAGTATCTGACAGTATTTCTTGTGAGTAATTTTTTCATACATTTTAAATTTTTCTCAAGATTTGTAGGACAGATCTGTTTAGTGCTTATGTAGGGAAGTCTAACAACAGGTGTCAAATTTAAGGAATTTATGGACAAACATAAGGCCCCTGTATACTCATGAGTTAAAAAGATAGATACCAAACCATTTGCCAAATGACAAACACATTTTTTTTCAGCACCCAAAAACATTCTCATCAAAAATTCCAACATTGTTTTCACTAATGAATTGCACCACATTTCAAGCATGTTGCTACATTCATGCTTCCTACTACTCTGCAGAATTCATTTTCACTGACTTTTCTCCGACTTTACAGAACAAAATGAATCATTTTCCCTCACTAATTTGTTCATGCAAAATACCAATGTTGGCTTTCAATTGCTTGCAATCACACTAAAAACAAGGGTGACATAAAAAATTGAAAAGTGAAGGCACAAATAATATGTGAGTGAAGACAACAGAAAAAAATTTTGAACTGTTGTATGCAGTCTGCGTAAAACAGTTCAACACTTTTTCTGCATCTTTGTTAACTTTTGCTCCATGGTACTTCTAAATTCCCCGACTTTTCCTGACTTTCCCCAACTGTAGGAACCACGTACATTACCTCGTAAAAAAGTAAGATATAAATGTTCAATGCAGTCATGGTAAAAACAGTATGATATCCACAACTTAAGTATATATTTACTGCCTCCACATCAACCACGCAGGCAGTAGACAAAAGCAACATTTTAAAATTATTTTACCTTAACAGTGAAACAGTAGATTAGAAGAGTCTAAACAACCACTGAAAATGTTTCTGTTTCACTGTGACAGTTACAAGTAGGCCTATTGGTAGATTTACTCATTCACTTATCCACTAAGGGGCAGTTTCTGGATCTTAACTGGCCGGTCAAGTTAGTGTTAACAGACAGATTTGCATAACGTGCTTTTCCCGTTGCACTAACCAACGGTCAAAATGGCCAAAAATTGAACTGGCCAAAATTGGCCAGTTAGCTAACCATCAATCGTACTTATTGTATTTAATGCAACTTTTGTACCATTTTGCAAGCAGCTAATTGAAGAATGTGATATTATAAAACGATTTTACCGTATAGCAATGTCTTCAAAACACTCGAGGAGACGTTTGCTGCTACAAATTTTACTACAAAAGCCATTCATGAATGGACAAAATGGCCGTCTGCAATCGGTTGGCTGGCTCGTGGGCTGGCTGATGTGGGCTTGCGCTCATTAATATTCACGACGCTTGCCTGCACTAGGCGGAAGTGATAAGTGTCATGTGCATCGTTGCTAAGCAACTACAGTTTACCGCTCAGTTAGCTGACAGCCAGTCAAGGTCTTGTTCAGAAACGTGCACAAACTTAATCAGCAAGTTACAATTAACAGATGGTTTACTAACTGATCAGTTAACTAAAAGATCCAGAAACCGGCCCTAAGACATTATACGGACAATGACGATGCAAACAAAATAGCATTCACGAATGACTTACTTCGATCCTTGCCTCCCTTTAAGTAGCAAGCGTGTCTGTCACTCGAAGACTGAAACACATAAAAACAAAAGCCTGTACCGTATATAAGCCTGTACTGTATATGTACCTTGCCTTGCCTTGCCTTCGAGGTGGGCAGGCTCTTACACCTGCCCAGCACTGAGGCCATATCAGTTCGGCCCAATGCGCATCCCCGAATGCAACCACAAAGTTACAAGTAACGGCTATAAAGCTGTAGATGGCTGTGAAGCCGTAAACAACGGCTGTGAGGCCGTAAGTAGACGGCTATAAAGTCGTAGTCGCCTGTGAAGCTGAAGCCAGCACAAAAGCACTGGTACCGTATATGTACACCATGCCTCAAAAATATGTGCCACTTTCACTTTTAGAATAGCTTCACAAAACAAACTACGACTTCTGAATTTCACAAGGTAGTTTACCAACAGTACTAAAGTGAGGTGGCCCAAAATAGTCATTTAAGTCAAGTTTCTTTGTAATGCTGAGTGCCAAAAACTGTACAAAAAAATCAGCCAATGTTTCTCAAAATTGTTCAAAAAATAAAACGTGGCACATATTTTTGCGACACAGTGTATACAGTACACAACAGTACACATTGCAAACAGTTCACCATCAGCTGACATGGCTTCTAGAGCCATTAAAGACTGTTCAATAATCAAAATGCAGAATACAGAAGCACGTGGAGAGCCTTGGTATTCATGTTGGTGATCTCTGATCCTCAAACAGGACAATGCAAGCCAAGGCTCAATATAAGAATCAGTAATCATTTGCCGACTTGAACTGCAAATGGGGGAAGACGCATACTGCGATAAAAAATAATTTCTAACTTTGAAGACCTCTAACATTGAATCTGTGGTCATATGTCGAACAGCTGTGTGCTAATTATTGACCTACATACCAAATTTCATTCCATGGATACATCAAAACAAGCCGCAACAAGTTCACTTGGAGGAGCTGAGCTAATAAAAAATGTAATCGTAACACGTAGGTAGCCATTCACATGGCTGCTGACAGTCGCAGACACCCACAGCGAACCAGGCCAAACAACGGCTAGGCTGGGCATAGTGCTCGTAGTGCAGTGGGCACACTATGCCAGCTGCACGTAATCCACCAGTCACAGGTAAACATGTAAGAAAGCTACCAGCTACCGGTACACATCATTTTCTCCAGTTCTCTGATGTCCAGTGACCTTGAGAATAGTATTTATTGTGAGGTCGGTCACTGTAGCAAAAAATAAATGCAGTAAAGGGTCGGGCTGCACAGATGAAAGCCTACAGAGCAAGCCAAATGGCTTGATCCACATCACTGTCTGTATGCTGCCAGCGTTCACTCCATATTACATTATTACACAGTTGAAAGCTAACACCCATTTTACAGTAGGACAAAAGGTAAAAGGCTGAGTTGATCTATTCTAGAAAACGCGTAAGACATATGAAGTGTGTTACCTTGCTGCGAAAGATGTTGGTCAGATATGTTTTGTGTGATAATACCAAGTAGGACAGCTGGTTTAACGTTAACCGAGACGCATCCCTGCAATAAACAACACATAAACCATTTACACCGCAAACTCAAGGACCACATCCAGCCTGCAATAGGGTGCTATCTGATTCACAGCATTCAAAAAATACCAAAATATGATATACAAAATTATATGTAGAGCTGCTACCAATTAAAAATTGGTCCACTAATTTCCATAAATCAGTAAGTAAATAGATTAATTTAGATTAATTTCTGTATTCAAGAAAAACCACAAAAACGGCAGAATTCATCTACTCTTTGTTTATATCTTTGCAAACTAAAGTGAAATTGTAAAGGTGACGATGATTCAGTAGCCGACACAAACTGTGTAGTCAAAGTGCAGACTGTTAAACAAACACTATACAAATAAAAATCCTGATGACACGTTCTATGCAAAAAAATTAGATTACAGTAAAGAAGTCCAAAATTCTGATCAGATTTTAATCAGTTACAGGTGGCATAACATTGTCTGATTGCACATGGCAGGTGACGCTCTATAGCTCTGCAATGGGTTTCCGATACTGAGCTATACAATCTATTCAAACTTTTCACAGAAAACGTTGTAAAGTGGACCTGACGGAAGCAATCTGATTCGGCATCTGAGACCACTCGTCGTCATCATCAATAACGATCGCTTCACTGCTACCAAGCAGTTCAGTCATGTTCCTCTTGTCAAAGAGTTCTTCCACATCCACCGACTGCATGCCGTCGTACTCCTTCAACAGCCGGCGAGCGTTGGTGTCATAATCTTTGAATGAGCTGCACGAATTCCCGTCACCGGCACCGTTGAGCTCAGCACGGGACCGTGCCGATATCACCGTCACCTTGATGACAACTTCCTCATCAGACGAGTAACTCTCATTATTATCATCATCATTAGCGTCATCGTCATGACTGTTGTTGCTGTTGTCTGACCTCGAATGTTTTACGTTGCCCACTGAACGCGGCTCTCCACGAGAATTCGGTGATAAATTTTTCCCCATCGTAATATTGTCCGCTCTCGGACGCCGCTTTCTGGCTGATCTCGATGAAAGATTTTTCCCCATCGCTACACTTGCACCGACAGCAGACTGAACCTCTGTCAACCCGCCATTCTTCACTAAACCTGGCATCGTCGGAGGCTCGATAAGCAGCAGCTTCTTGCCTGAGATTGGGATATCATCGCCGGATGACTGCTGGGCACTCGGTTTTCTCCGTCGCTTCAGCGCCAGTCTCCTGCTCGGCTTGAGTGGAGAAGTCTTCATAGGCTCAACACCAGCGCACACCGTCACCGTCTCACAGTGTTTGATGGGTGAAAAAGACTCGTGATGTGGGGGTGGTGCTGGTGTCGGTCTGTTGCGAGAGCGAAGGGTAAACTTCCTCTGACACCGTAGCACTGCTGGCTCCGCTACGGTCACAGTCTCAGACAGACTTGTAGTCGGCACTTGAGTTGCTTCATCAGCTAGGTTAGTTGCTTCATTAGCTGAGTCTGAAAGTGGTGATGTAGTCTGGACTTGATTTGCTTCATCGGCTAGGCTAGTGACTGCATGTGTCAGTGGCTGTACTGTAACCAGAACTTCAGTAGCATTGTCGGCTGGTGATCTCTCAGAAACCGTATATGTCAGCGGCTGTGTTGTAGCTACGACTACGGTTGCTTCATCAGCGGGGTTATGCAGCCACCTTGTAGCCAGACCTTTAGTTGCTTCACTAGCTGAGTCAGAAAGTGGCAATGTAGCCAGCACTTGACTTACGTCATCAGCTGGGCTAGTCATTGGGTATGTCAGCGGCTCTACTGTAGAGATGACTTTAGCTGCTTCATCAGCATGATTATGCAGCCACCTTGTAGCCAGAACTTTATCTGCTTCACTAGCTGTGTCAGATAGTGGTGATGTAGCTAGGACTTCAGTTGCTTCATCAGCTGGGACAGTCACTGTGTATGTATCCAGGACATCAGCTGACTGTGGCTGTATTGTAACCGAGACTTGAGATTCTTGTGGCGGTGTTGTAGCCAGGAATTCAGTTTCTGGTGTCTGCAATGTAGCTAGGACTTCAGTTGCTTCATCCGTTCGGTTAACAGGTGGTCCGCCAGTCACTGTGGATGTCGCTGTGGATGCCGATGGCTGCCTGAAACACAGCACAAATACAAATACTCACAGTTGACACATTTATGTCAAAGCGGATTGAACTGCGGTGCAGCATAAACAGGTCTTACGAGAGTTTCAGTACTAATTTTTCACACATTTACACACAAAACCAATTGATTTTATAGGCTATTTATTTGTTCATAGTCATTCTGTAACAAAGTTGCAATCGTGTTATAAATGGTGAATTTTCTTCTAAAATGGTATGAATTTTGCATGTTTATCAACTTACAGTGCCAAAATTTATGGTACAGAGCGCATTCTAGTACACGGCAGTTTAAACCAAGTTTTGGTGGTTTAAACTTCTTGAGTGGCAGAAACCATTTTTTTCGCCGGCAAAAACCCAACCCTACAAATACTCTACAAGAGATGTACCCATTGACCTGGCCCAGAAACTGACAAAGTCAAAATGATTATAGTTCTTTCCATATACCAATGACCAGGCTTGCAAATTATAACTTTGAAAAATCGTAACATAAATCTAGAATGTACAAAATCAATGAAACTCACTGGAATTTCAGTAGTAAAACGGGCAGAGTTGTTAAGCAGAGCTAAAAAAAATCAACAAAACAGATGGGGAAGGCCAGGTCATTCAAGAAATTTGAGCTAATGCTCACAAGACGCGCGAAAGCCTATAGCAGTTCCGGTTCAGTAGTTTAGCTGAAAATTGCGCTGTTCACGCTAAGTTAATATACAAATACCAAATTCTCTATCTGGATCGCATAACGATAGTAGCGTGGCGCCACCTTGTGAATGATATAGACTTGTGTTGCAGCCCAAAAT
>Ga0209367_1000392_pt1 | contig 41729 bp, 28 predicted proteins | sample WorMetLIZISLAND2_FD_187412 | JGI IMG/M metagenome (GOLD analysis project Ga0209367, IMG submission 187412) | Marine gutless worms symbiont microbial communities from Max Planck institute for Marine Microbiology, Germany - Olavius geniculatus... ...
CACTACGCGCTTATTCCTATAGCAGATTACAATTTACTGGTACCAGTGCTACCGTGCTACTTGTCTCAACACACACCATTTTCATCTGTTTTTAAATTTTATTAGGAAAAATACACTCATCACAAAACGGAATCCGCGTCAGTCCGCCTCCGCAGATTTCGTCACAGAACAAGATCCGTGTCAGCAAAAAATTTTGTGGATCTGGATCCGCGGACTGACGCATTTGCAGTCCGCACATCTCTGATCTCAATTCTCAATTCCCATGATGCATCAATCATTGCAGGAGATCTGGTTCCGTTTCAGATGCGTCATGGGAATTGTGATATCACAATTCCCAACATGCATCTGAAATGGTATTGTGGTAAACCAAATTGTTGGCTGTTATTGTCTTCGCTTGGATTACACACAAATGTTATTTCAACTGATGGCTTTGTACCTAGGGTTACGATTAGCAGTGATGTGTCGGTACTCCACCTATACTGGTGAAAGGGAATCCATTTTATCTATATCAACCGATTCTTGGACATTTGTGCAGTGCACTCTGCATTGTTGGCATGCCTACTTTACCCTTGGTCACTAATTTTTAAGTTGATGAAGTTTGACCTGTATTCTGAAGAAGAAGAAGTAGACCTAGATAACACATAACACACTGCACAGTTTAACTGTAATATTTTATTTTAGTTTTTTTAGTTCACCTGGAACTTATAGCTTTCAGAGTGGACATATGTTTTACTGTAGATGTTTTTTATTTATTTATTGCAACGCGAGATCTTTGAGATGTGTTGGCCAATCGTCATGAAATTTTGTGCGGTGATCAGTAGTACATCAAGTTTTATAATGCCAGTACAAAATTTCAGGGGCCATCCCCCAAAAAATTTCAGGGGCCAAAAACATGCAAAATTTGGCCCGATTTTGGATGATTTCAAAGTTTGATGTTGAATATTCCCAAAAATGAGGAAGATATTCAAAGTCGAACAAGTACATTTTCTACCGTGATTTCTCCCGCGTTAGGCGAAATAAGTTGGGTGAACTTTGGTCTAGTAACTTCAAAGATCTAGAGACATAATTATATCCACCCAAATCGATTTTTTTTGGAAAAGTATTTTGGCCCTTAGGGGTGCTGCACTTTCAAATTTTTATATGTGCTAGAGAATGACCAAATGTTGCTAGCACACCCCTAATGGAGATGGGAGTCCCCCTTACAATTTTGTTTAAAGAGGGGTCAAAATTGGCTTAAATTTTGGCGAATGCTCGCCTATAACTTTGGGGTAGTAGAGGTAGCCCCACGAAAGTTTTCCACCAGATGTGCCCCTATGTAGGGGTGATAATGGGGGTACAACTTTTGAGGGCACCACCCTTTAAAAAATTTGAGAGGGCCTTACCTTACCTTACCTTCGGGATGGATGCCACCCATTAAGGCAGCATCCAAAGGGCCATAAATGTCCGACATTTGGCGTGATTTACGACAACTTTTGAGTTTGAGCGCAAATATTTCTGGAAAGCTTACAGATATCGACAAGCAAAAAACAGCATTATCAGTGGCAATCCTTTCAGCATTGAACAAAAAATTTGTGAACTTTGGTCCACTAACAGAAGTTATAGGGGCACATGTTGACCCTCCCTAAGTCGACATTGCACGTTCTGTGTATGGTAGTGCATTTGAGTGTGGGCCACGTGACTTTGCTACCGGGGTAATTTCACCCCCTAAATCTTCCCCCCAATTGGACTTACAAAGCTGGGCGGACTCATGTTGGGCTTTGCCCCAAATTTTTAGTTTTACATTGAATGTGTCACTTTTGTGAGAGTTTTTAGTGGACGTAGTTTTGTAACTTCGGTAATTGTGTGAATGCTTCTGTGCTGTAGGCATAGATGTTAAAACATTGATTTGCAAATAAAAAACATAAAAACATGTTTTTTCACTTTTATAAAAAACCTTATAAAACATGCATAAAAAACATTTAACTGCAGATGTTTCCAATTGCTACTTTTTTGGCCATTATACATGCAAAGAATATCTAACTCAGGTAATTAGAAACAAAAACCTATCATTTGTAAAGACTAAAAACCGGAATGTACTTAATGTACAGATCAGAAACAGCTGAACGCAATTTGCCCATGAGAAATAAATCATGTTTGTAATTTTGTACGTTTATGTTTTAACACGAACAAAAAAACATGACATTAAAAAGCACAACAAACATTTTTAAAATAAAAAAACCTAAAAAATAAAAAACATTACAAAAATATTTTTAAAATGTAAAAACATGTTTTTTAAACTTTTATTCAAAAGAACGTTAAAAATGTTTTTACATCTATGGTTGTTAGGTGAGTTGTTATATCACTGGATTGAATTTCTAGTCATTCTGTCACAATGGGGCTTGGTCATGGGTTTGGCCGTGGACGTGGTTGTGGATGGGGTTACGGCTACGGAAGAGGATTGGGCGAAGGAAGTGGAGCATTTTCTGGATACTCGTGTGTCAAGTTCATCTTCTTTGGATTTAATGTCATTTTCTGGGTAATTTGCTGTTTGATATTTGAGTAACTTGCTGAAGCAGTAGAATTTTCTGTCCAGTAACTTTCAACAATTGTGTGTAAATTTAATCATTGGCATTTCTCTAATCAGGAAAGACAAGTTATAAATACAGTTCAGTATTGTATGGATTAATAACATCTGTTTCTAAATAACATGTATCAGTGTGCTACATTGACATCTAGGTTTACACATTACTGTTTTATAGGTTTTTAAGGCCAAGTTGTGTGCGAAAAACATTTTGGACTGTTGTGGGAAACACAGGTTACATTTAGTTTCTGCTGCAGTACAGTGTGATCTCCAGTTGTTCATATCTGAGTACTGTTTGTTTGCATTGCTGCTGCCAGTTACTGGGCTGTGCAATCCTTGGCATTGGCATTTGGCTGCAAGTGTCAAAGGGCACCTATGCATCGCTGGCCCCGAGCTACAACGTGCTGAGTGCTACAATTCTGCTCATCTCAGCCGGTGTTCTGATTCTCATCATTGGATTCTTTGGCTGCTGTGGAGCCATCATGGAAAGCAAGTGCATGCTGGTGACGGTATGAAATGTTACTGTGCAATTCTTGCATCATACTGCATTTTGGGGACATTCCACAGATCTTAATTCGTAATCCTCATGTTCATTATTGTATCTTGTTAAGGGAGTAAATTAGTTGACTGTCAGCAATTCTATGTTGTACTTGTTGAGTTGGATCATTTTAATGATTGATGGTCGCATTTCAGTAAACATCTTTGTACTATTTTATCCCACATGGCTAGGCTTCCTAGTGATGTTAGAAAATCTAATCATTGTCTTTTACAATATTTTTAGTAAGCCATTGCTGCCTGCAGGCAGCTGTTGTGTCTACATTTACCATTGACGTAAATTTATTATTATTTAGCTGTAAGGCTAATTTACTTACTTTTTACTGTCCCACGGAGGGTAGAAGGATGGTTGGTTGCATAACGAGATGGTTTACCTCGCAGACAGTCGCCCATCCATTTTTTAACTATGGCTGGCATAGAGCAACTGAAGTGATCGAGACCATGTTAACTGATGGATGAATCCTTTGAATAAACTAATAGGTTGAAGCTTTAGCTAATAAACTGTAGCAATTCATTGCATCAGGGGGTCCCACTTTATCATCGACATCTAGCAGTGAAACGAAATCGTTGGAAGTCAGGCTGCAGGCATTGCCAGTATGTTATACAGCTCATTATTGTGTCAAGCAGTCATGCTGCTGCTAGTAGTTTTGTGTAGGTGTGTATGTTATAAGCGCTGTTACGTTGTTGTGCAGTATTTTGCATTGGTGGTGGTGATATTCGTGATGGAGATAATTGCCGGCGTGCTGGCATTTGTCTATCGTCATGACATTGAGCACTTCCTCTACAAGGAATTGATGACGGGAATTAGCAAACATTATCCACTCGACAATGAGCCTGACGTCGAAGGACTTCGTGCTACCTGGAGTTTTCTGCAGACTGAAGTAAGAAATGCAATATTATATTATATTATATTAATATTTATATAGCATCGTATGCAGAGTTTCAAAGGCACTAGACGACAGTCAGTTAGGCTGTGAAGAGAAATGTTTACAAGTGTTTCTTAGAAACAGAGGTAGACAGTAAAATGTTTGATGGAAGATTCTGAATCATAGGTGCTGAGTAACAGAAAGAACGCCTAGAAAAGTGGAAAACGTGAAACCAAGTACAAAATACTAGGTTATCGGAAATTAACGATTAATTAATACATTAATTATTTAAACATTCGTCGATTAAAATTTTTAATGGATTAAAATTTGGTTAAGATTTTGGACTAAAACATAACTAATTTGCACATTTTTGATCAATTGTTAGTATACCACAATGGCGGGCACTTATTTCGTTAGGACATATGATCGTCATTGCTTTCACTTCAAGTTGCAGCAATCAGTAGTTGAATTCTGCTGTTTTTGGTTTTTTGTGCTACGAAAATTAATCAGAATCAATTGATTCATTTTAGTTAATTTTTGGAGATTAATAGATTTTAAAATTTCTAAATGCTATAGCTCTTTGACGCCTTCATAGGAAACCTATGTCAGATCTACGGAGCGTCACCCGCCGTATGGGATCACACAGTGTTACCTGCCACCTGACAGGTGAACGTGCTTTGCCTGAACCTCAGTTTGATAGGCTCGTACTTGATTTACCTACCCTGGAGGGATGGAAGGCTGAGTTGACCTAGACGGCTGGTTACATACTGAGATGGTTTAGCTGCCCACAGGTAGTCACCCACCCAAGTACTAACCCAGCTTGGCATAGAGTAACTTCGTTGATTGGATGAAATGTGTTACCGCTACATCACGCCACTAAGTCAAAGTCAGTTGCAGCCCTATGAAATACATTATTATGCTTGACTATTTTTTATTTGTTGATTGTTATAACTGTGTGATTATCTGCAGACAGGTTTAGAACTGTTAGTTAGATAATGCTATGTTTGTGGATAGTTGAAGTGCTGTGGTGTGCACAACTACACGGACTGGCATCACTCGGCTGCTTTTTCACGGGACGGACGGGATAAAGACAACAGACCAGTGCCTGTTGTACCGCGTGAATGCTGCATCCGAAACACCACCAACTGCAACAGGGTCCTGAACACGGACCTGCTAACTGGCACGGATCTGCTACCTGGCTCTGATCTTTTACCTGGTGGCGAGCTGCTAACTGGCAATCTGCAAACTGGGCGTTGGCATCCAAAGGTCGGTTGGTTTGTTGGTCTGTGCACGAATTGACAACTCACGGTTGTCATCATCATATTTTTTACGTTTGTAGTTTAGTTTACTTTTGTACACAAATATACACTTTAGTACAATATGATTTTTTGGCTGCCATTATGTCGTAATGTAAACAGACAGTGTTTTTGTTTGTCTTTTGTACTTTTTAATTTTTTTTCAATTTTTTATTGTTATTCTTTAGTTTTTGCTTTTACTCCGAAACCGGTCAGCGGACCAAGGCCAAAATTGGGTGAGGGGAAAGACACATTGGACTTACAGTGCCAGGTGGCCTCACATTGGATCCTACTTGGCTATTTCTTCTTTTACTAGCACACCGAGCATGTTTAAGGTTTTTTAAGTAAATGTACCAAATACAGGGTGGTCCAAAAAACAGCACATAGTTAATGACATCGTAATTTTGCAACCGTACGTCATGTAGTCATGTGGTTTTCAGCAAAATGTTCCGAAAGAAATTCCTTATATGACTAAAGTCAGTATTTGAATACAGCAGTTAAATATTCTTTGTTATTGCCAACATCTGGCAATTGAACTACCGGTATGCAAAAACAGTATTACCCTTGACACCGCGGTCCATAAAAACGTGCCACTTTAATAGCTCCGTGAAACTTTGGCCAATTTTAATAATTTTTGGCATGCGACATTTAAAAAAAACTTGACGCAAATGTCTGTAGTTTTGGCCACCTCGCCCTACGGTTGTCGTTACACTACCTTGCGAAATGCAGAAGTCGTAGTTTGACCATTGACAACAATGAATTCATACTGGGCAGTGCATTCATCAGCTTAGAAAATTACTGAGACCACAAAATCATTGAAAATTTGTTGCTTCGTTTTCATTTTGAAATTGTAAGTTGACAAACTGAAATGATACATCAACAGCGAGTGGGCTGCTTGAGTCATGCATTTGCCAACGTGCTGTTGGCAAATGGTGCCAACGTCTACCACTTGCGTTTGTGCTGCAGGAGGACATGTTGAGCAAATGCTAAAATGAAGATGATGTGATGTGACACGTGTGATTTTTTGAGTGATGATAGTTGCTAATTGCGTTTGTTGCTATTCAGTTAATAATTTCTGAGCTAACGCATATGCTACCCGGTAGGAAGTCATTGTTGTCAATGGCCAAATTGCGACTTTTGCATTTCACACAGTAGTGTAGCAACAGTGTTAAGGTGAGGTGGCCAAAATTACAGATCTTTGCATCAAGTTTTTTCTTAATGTTGCATGCTAAAAATTATTGAAATCGGCCAATGTTTCACGGAGCTATTGAAAAAATAATAGTGGCAAGTTTTTATGGACCAAGGTACATTGAAAGTAACACTGTTTTTCAGTAGTTCACTTGCCAGCGGCAAAAGCCAAAAATATTTAATTGCTGTATTTAAACACTGACTTCAGTCATGTAAAGAATTTTTTGTCAGAAAATTTTGCTGAAAACCACATGACTCTTTGTGATGTACGCTTGCAATATTATGGTGCTATAAACTTTGTGCCGTTTTTGGACCACCCGGTATAAATTATTTATTTGCCGTATGTTGCAGGGTTGTCTGAATGAAGTGAAGGGATTCTTTCTGCGAAAGCTTTACATCTTTGGCATTGTAGCAATCGTCATTGGAGTAATCCAGGTATGATTCAGTGTATAAGACTGGTTATGTACAGGGTGCAGCAAAAGAGTAGCCCCCTAAAGTTTTTTGCAGTTTTCTCAGCAACCATATGGAATTTTTGATTTGAAATTTCACAGCTCTATTTACTGAAACAGTCCACATCTGACTGCCAAGTAAAATTTGATTCTGTTGAAAAATGACAAAGTTATAAACTTTTTAACATGACTGCCTATAAAAATCAAGATAAAAATGGTATTTAATTTTCAAAAACCGGTTACACGTTACTGTCAATGACGTCACAGTGATGCTTTGGTTAACAATAATTTGTTTTGTTTAAAAAGATCACTAAATTATCGTTCTTTTAAAGCAATCGCCGGCTGCCCACCGGATTCATCTTTCAGCAGGTAGTGCGCCAGCATGTGCTCAGTGCGCATAACTTGCTGCGGGCCAAATTTGTCAAATTAAAACCTAGTGGACTATCACGTGTGGGGTGCAATGTTGGAGGATTACCGCAAGCTTAAAACAAAGCTGAAAACAAGCCAAGGTAGTGCTTCAGGTTGTCTGGGGCAACTTGTCATAAGGACCAATCGACAAGACTGTGAAAGACTTATCAAATTAAGCGACTGAAAACTTGTGTTAGAGCTTGGAGCTGGCAGTGGACACTTCGAACATTTACAATGACAATGGAATTCCGACATCTGTGTTGTTTTAATGCTGTTATTGGATTGGTGTTGTAACTGGAACATTTTTTAATGCTGAAAAATCGGTAAGCAGTCATGTTAAAAAGTCTACAACTTTGTTGTATTTTAACAGAATCACATCTTACTTGGCAGTTAGATATGAAAGGCTTTAGTAAATAAAGCTGTAAAGTTTCGAATTAAAACAGCAAAAAACTTTAGGGGGCTACTTTTTTTGCTGCACCCTGTAGAGCATCTGTAACAGTTCTGTAATCTTCCGCATACCCAATTTTGTCTGCTGATTTTGTACACCAACTAAAATCTGTTGTGTGGCACGCAGAATGAATTTCCTTAGTGATTAGTGGCTGCATGTCACTCAGTCAGTGGGGACCTTTGTACAGCTGACTGGGCTGCCTGGCCGGCCGGTGTGCCAGCCTGTGTTTGCAGACTGCACGCGGCGGCTGTGCGATCGACGGCTCTGGTTAGTGACGAAAAGCACATTAGAGGTGTACGTCGTACACGATGATGCGCTATACAAATTGACAACCTTTACCTTTACCTTCAGTTACCGCTGAAATATGTCCTAAATAAACTGTAAGTAGTGGCATGCATTTGTCTTTGTATCTCGTGATTATTCGGTTTTTCACAGTGGGCGACTTCACTTTTTGACTTGGACTTTCGCAGAGCCTTTTCGCTGAGCGAAAGCTAAAGCTAAACGCTAAAGTCTGTACTTAGACCACAGTTCAACTAAACTTAAGCCCTAAAGGCCAAAGCTATCTCTTCCATGCAAATCGAACCGACTTTAGCCAGGTTAATTCGGCTCAACTTTGGTCTGAGTAGGTACTTTTGGACTCAGCGAATCGCCGAGACTTTCGCTGAGTCCAAACTTCAGTCTAAGTAGGTAAGTTTAGGCTCAGTGAAAGTCTTAGTGAAAGTCTAAGTCAAAAAGTGAAGTCGCCTAGTGATCCTTGTGTAGACGTTGTACGTCTGGTTGTATTGTTGGATAGATCCTCGGCCTGATGGCATCGCTAGTGCTGTTCTGCTGTCTGCGGATGGACAAGTTCATTGACGAAGACTGAGAATGAGAGAAAGGCTCGTCACCAACATCCTCGGCTGATTGTCTACATGGTGTTCGTCAGAGTTCACGTATTACATACTCTTTGTCAGTCTCTTGAGTGATTTGCGGCAGCAGGTTTTCTATCATCGATCATGTCATATTTAATTAGTTTCCACTAGATGACTGTCGCTGTAGTCGCGTCTAGTTGCTTCTAGAGATCTTGAGTGCATGTGTGTCCGTGCATAATGTGAACCACGGCACTCCGTTTAGTCATTTGCTGTCGTGGTGTGCTGCTTATTATATCGCTGAGATCTTGTATCGTGTTTCACTAGAAGTGTGTGCCTGCTTTTGTCTCTGTGATTTGAGAAAGCAAGTGAACAATTTCAAATTTGGTGTATGTTATTGCTGTTGGCTGTGCTATAGGCTGTTCGATTGGTATAAAATTAGTTCTGATACCAAATGAGCTTGTCTGAAAAGTGATGCCTATATTTGGCAGTGCATATATTTGGCAGTTTGGCACAACATGGGTTAGTGGGCCAAGTTAGGAAGGATTCGTGGAGGGTTGCTGCTGTTGTATTCTGCCCTATGGGCAGGTTATCATTTTCTATCAATACCTTCTTGCCCTCTCCTTGAGTTGTGAATAATCCATGTCACTTGTCTACAGTAGCCAGCTCAGTAGCATTTCTTTTGGTCTCCCTCTTCCCTTCTTCCTTGGCAGTCGATCTTCCAACACTGTTCTCACCAAAGAACCATGGAGGAACGTGGAGGGTTATGTTGTAATTTTAATTCATGATAACCGGGTAGCTGTTTAAATACCCGTCAACAAACTAAAAATCTCACCACTAGTTATGCTGTCACTAGTGGGGATTTTAAGCACAGAACCACAGCTTCTGCGTTAAGCTGGCAGAAAAAAACGCTTGTTTTATTGTTTGTTGTATATTTTCACTCATTGTCTTAATCTTAAGACTAATGAGTAAGTAAGCTTCAAGAGCAGTTTGAGTTACTACGTATTGTCAGTATTTGTGTTGTTATGGATATTTCCAGTGATGTAGAGTCTAACAGTATACTTAAGCGTCAGACTCGAGTCTTTTTTTATTCTCAGGACTTGGACTTGGACTCGGAAGTGACTGCACCATACTAATTTTTGTACTGTAACCTAGTGTTTATAGTCGTGTTCCAAAACAGTATCAACAAACGCATTAACGCATGCTGTCTAATTTCTAACATAGTGGCTTCAGTAATGGATGCTAAGTTTGTGAATACCAAATTTTGTGAAAATTTTGTCTCACAAATTTGTTGTACATTAACCTTCGCTTCAGACTGGAACCCATTGGGCATGGGCATGGACTAAGTGTACTTAACTTCATCACTGGACATTTCTCAGTATTTTGTCTATGTTGTAAGTTGTCTTGCGGAATCCGCTATATGCCAACAACGTGTCGTGTTTGTCGCATTCAAACATTTTGCAATCGTTACATGTTTTTGTCACCAGTGTATGCACGTATATACAGGGTGGGCCAAAAAATGTGGCACTTTACTTTTGTCCATATCTTCGCCAATTATCGATCGATTTTCAAAATTCTTTCACTGGCACACTCTGCCAACAATTTGCAATAACGTGACTATTATATATGCCACCACAACGTAAATGTATCTCTACACTACCTTGTGAAATATCAATGAAATATGCATATATAATGATAATAACAAACATTTTGGTATAATTGAAAAAACACCTCAGACCAACATTACAGTGAATGGTCTGTATGACACTAGATTGTGTAGGTATAATACAGCCTAGTGTCATACGAATCATTCATCGCAACGTTGGTCTGAAGTGTTTTTTTTATTTACCTAAATTTTTGTTATTATCGTTAGTTTTTGCTTACATTTATATGTCAGAAAGTAGTGTTAAGATGCATTTACTGCGTGTGGAATATATAATAATCACATTATTGCAAATTGTCTGCAGAGTATGCCGGTGAAAGAATTTTAAAAATCGATCAATAATTGGCGAAGATAAGGACAAATGTAAAGTTCCACGTTTTTTAACGGCCCACGGTGTATACGTTGATGTTGTCAAATGCATAATGCAGACAGTACCAAAAAGACGCCTTTTATTGTGTTCAAGGGTATACATTGTATATATGTCACTGCTCAGCCATGAAATTGTCCTTTGCTGCAGTCATGGCAGGAATTTAACTTGGGTCCATCTGCAGTTGATGTAGAAGTTATATTGTTACAATAACTATTGCCAAAGTTCATAATATAGCTAGCTGAATTTTGATAGTTTTGAGCTTAGAATGGTTAAGTATTTATATTTTTATGAAGGATAGTCATCTTTTGCTGGAGCAGCAAAGTTTTATTAGTACAAATGACCAATCATTTAAATTGTATTTTATCCTAGTCACATATCTTACTCATTTGTACTTTTCTAGTGAGAAATGTGACATCAGGATTTAGTATCTCAATTACTGTACACGGACATTTACATCTAGTCATTCAGTTTTACTTTTATTGTGTCCATACATAATATATTTATTGAAGTGATGTCTTTTTCAGTGCTTGGATATTATTTTTGTGCACAAGAGGAGTGCATTTTCAATCTAGATATACCGGTAGTTGTGTGAACAAATAGTATGCTGTCCATATGGTGTTTTGTTGATGTTTTATTACCAATAAACACAATTCACAGCAGATAATAAATATGCTAAAGGGATACAGAGCTTGCACCAACCACTAAGACGTCATTCAAAGATTGTGACTATAATTATGAAGTTGATTCTCATCTAGGATAAGTCTGCACTATTCTACTATAAACATTATGTGGTGAAAGCATCTTAGAACTGTAACATAACACGTTACATTTTAATGTTTATGCCGCTTCTAACAAAACTTTGCTGCTTGGTAACTGAAACAAGGGTTACAACAAATTGCCCATGGGGTCACCCATAAAAAACGTCTGCACTGAGTGGGAGGGGTGAGCCAAAATGTGGACAAAAGCGGGCAAGGGGGAGGGGGTTTCAGTGCAATCGGTCGTCCACATTTCCACAACATGCAAGCCAAGTAAACAATGTTTCAAGTTACAACAACACTGCAAGCCATGCATCCATTATATTATAGCTCACAGAATTAGTGCAAGCATTGGTCAACCTATCCATCCACTATTACAACAACAGCCATCTGTTCAGTCTTACTGCAGCATACTGCTTTCCTTCTCTAGTAGTTGCAACCCTGGCAGTTGGCAGACAGCGATGACTTAATTCCGATCTTGTCCTGCATGCAAGTCCTTACTCCAAGGTGAAACTTAAGGCTCCTATAAGCATCATCAGCAATCAGCGTTGATCACGTTGTCTTCGTGGACGTTTACAAAGGAGGGTAGGTGGTTACGGGGTACGGCTTGATGCAGACAAAGGTGGAGTGGGGTAGATTTTCGATACATTTTTGCAGACATCCTTTATGGATGACCCCTAAGGCTGTTGTTACGTATAAAACAAAATGTACAACGGCTTTATTTTAAAGCATCATTCAGTACCACGATGTGGTGGGTGAGCTGTGGGGCACTGGGCGCATGAAAAAAACTGCTGCAAATCCCAAATGGTTCTAACTTGGGGCTTAACCATGCCAAACGCGGAGTAACAGTTGAAAAATGCAAATATTACAATACCACAGCATACATGCATTGCTGCTATGTTCATATACATGGAGGTCCAGGGATCACATTTTCAAAACTTCCTAAGATTGTTCTTGAGATCTTCCTAACTGGCATGAATTTAGAAGTTTGTCTTTGTCTAGTTGCATTACGTAAACTGGGTCAATCAACCAAATACCTTTACACAGTCCAACGGCAGAATTTGCCTTCTGTACGAATGTGACATGCACGATTGCACGTAAAATTTTTCTTGAAGTTTTAACAATGTGGGTCCACAAATGTTAAACGGTAGCATGTAAACAAAAAATGCAAATAGCGGCAGACATGGTGTATCAGTTGAGACCATCGACAGCAAATCCGAGCTGAAACTAATATCCATAACAAGGCTGACAAGGTACTAGTATAATGTTTATTCTATACAAGTCTGTTCAGTCTAGCTGCTAATGCAGTCAGTCATCATATTCTCGACCAATCTCTTTACAGTACTGGTCGTATGTCACACAAGGTCCCATTGTTTTCTCATTGTAGTGTTTCTTCAGCACGAATCTTCGGCCACTGTAACCGCAAGTATGCACTCCTGGCTGATCCTGCAATAAATTACACTACACATATTATATACCTGCAGTTGTAATAATGATAATAATACAAATGCCAGTATTTACAGTGCTATCATTATGGCACTGCCTACAGTCCCACAAGATTCACTATCTTATTATTATTGTGGTAGAAAGTTGAACAGCTGACACTCGTTCTACCATCTCATGAAGGTAGGCAACCTGTAGAAGGTGGTACACAAAATCAGGTTACAATGTTTTAACATAAAAGTCCTGCAAAGTACTGAATGATTTTGAAAACTTTTTCACTGGTATACTCAGTGGCTAACTTGATATAAAGATAACGACCACAGACATGTCATGCACGCTTTTAAGCTGGTAAATGTAACTTTTCTAATAGTAGCAGAGGCAATGTGATACTGAGATAAAAAAAGTAAGCTGTTACAGCCATAAGCTTCACAGTATTCATCTATCCCCACACAATCAAACCTAGCAAACGTAAAAGTTCACTGTGAGAAAATTAGCCATTATATGCAGGGATAACACCCAGACCTGCTATCAAATACGTATAACCCAAATGGAAGTTTTAACTGAAGACTGAGCGAGTTACTGACGAGGTTGATGTAGACTACTGGATGGCCAAGAGGTCCACCACTGTCACTTGCAACAACACGCTGGGTGCACATGACCACTGGATCCTCACGCACAAGGTCTATAGCAAAGTTCTTATTCACCTGATCAAACACAGCTTCTTACAGATCCAACTTCTTACATTTGCCAGTAGGAGATTTCATTTGCAAAAATGTCCATTCAAAAGGTTTTGGTTCAAGGTTTTGGGCATAGGCCAAGCAGCAGACTTTCATGTAAATCTAGATTACTATCCAGATCTGGGGTTCCTGACTCAGGGTCAACACAGGAAACATAAGACACAGAGACTTTGCTGCAAAATAACTGACTGATTCTATTAAACAAGTTTTGTTTTAGGTCTTGAACTTCTGAGAAAGCCTTGTTCTCAAAATCAAGCACAGCAGTGTGTATATGATTATTTTAACATATTTATAACATTTAATCTTTTCCTTTCACCAAGATGTTGCAGAGTCTTATAAGAACAGAGGTGTGCTAAACAATGATAGGTGCCCTAAAGGGGCACTAACCCGAATTTGGTAAATAGGGATGCTGGTTTATAGCGGAGAATTTTCTTAAAATATGCGTAAGTTTTTGAGGTGAAATATGCAGAAAAATATGTGGAATTTGGCAAAAATATGTGGCACACATATGCGGCATAATTTTTTCCGCATATTTCTAACATAATTATGCAACTTCGAGTGACAAAGAATCATAATCATGATCATTTACAGACTTATTCAGCACAGTTTTGACATGTTCAACTTGATTTATTCAACATCTAATTGTAAATACAGATAATCATTTGCCGCCAAAAATATTTAACGATCATAAAACATTGGACAAGAAAAATGCTGAAAAAAATGCGATCGCATATGCGGAAATATGTGAAATATGTGCGAATATATGCAAATTTTTGGATATGTGGCATAATTTTCACATATGCGATTTTGAAAATGCCATTATGTGTGGAAAAATGCGATATGCGGGTTTTGCCAAAATATGGGATCGCATATATGATCGCATATAACCAGCATCCCTAGGTAAAGTTCCAGTCCAGCATAGCCACTAAACTCAACTAAAGCCAAAGATAGTATTTATCCCTATTCCGAACCCCACCATTAAACCTAACCCTATCCTTAACCGTTGCACTGTTCGAATTAATGTTCCTTTGAACTACTGAAATGCCCCTAAGCTGGACAATTTATTTATGTCACATCAGATCCAGAATTAATGAATATTTATTATTTGCTACTGTTGACACAGTGTATGTACCACAATGCAAAATACTCACCAATTTCTGACCAACCAAAAATCTTGCATTTCTGTAATCGTCAGTTTCAAATTTCTGTACAATCACAACAAATACGCAGAAGAAATAAGCAGTAAATTTTGCATGCCTTTTAAAATCACAAGCAGTAATATGGTTACTTTAAATATGACAAAAGACAACTTCATGATACTGGAAAACTATGGAATAGTGCTGTGCGATACCTGAAACTGGAACCACAATAACGATACCATCTCAGATATCGAGTAGCGCGATACTATCACGATACTGGAAGTGCATATAAAATGCTAGTTCTCAGGCCTGTCGAGAGGGGGAGGGGTAGTTTTGCAGGATCCTGCGACATTTTGAGCCCCGCCGTTGCTTAGAAAAAATTTAAGTCTTACTACAATTTATGTTTGACAGCGAAACTGATCAACTGAATTAACGTCAGTCGTCGGTAATTTTGCGATGATTTTACAACAAATCTGTTTTCTTGGATGATTTCTGCACTGATCAGTGTCAAACAAGTCAAACTCAAAACTGTTTCAATGCGGCACTTTAGTGATTCAATGTAATTATGATCAGTGCTGGTCATTATCAGGGATAAATAATCTGTTTCCTGTCATTATGCAATACTGCAACAAAATTTGCAAAAACTAGTATAATCTAAATACATAAACAATGCATAACAGACAGTGCAAAACTTCATCATTGACCAGCGTATATAGCGCATGCAACGTGCGCATTACACACCCATCAGTCGCACCGCGGTTAGGTCACGAAAGTTAACAAAATGCCACAATGAACTAGAGATGCACCTTTTTGACAGAACACTTATTAATGCATGTGCAAACTGCAAACTAAGGCCTACAAGTATGGTTTTGATGCGACGTCCTATTTTCTTAGCTGTCAAGCAGTGTGCAGTTGTCAAAAATAAAGCAATTGCATGATATCAAAACCGGTATCGACATGTCACGATACTTGGCAGTATCGTGGCACCACGATATATCACGATATATCGAGACCTCTTCGATACTGGTATCACAACGTCGGTACTCACTAGTGATAATTTGATATATCGAAAATACCGTTTTCGATATCGATATATTGTACTGTATCGTCGGAAAAAATATCAAATTTTTCAATATATTGCGATATCTTTTATATATCACAATATTTTTGATATGATATATCGCAATGTTTTACGTCAGAAGTTGATAATTTTATTACTGCATTACCAAAATAACGTACCGTACCCGGTACCCCATAACTGACCATCCCCATACCCTATCACACAGCACTACTATGGAATTTGTTGAGTTCTACATAAAAACAATAAGGTAAGTTTGCAGTCTAGTTTTTAACGCAATAACACAGCAACACAGTATTTTATTTATAAATGTAGCAGATGCACACATTAGCGGAATGATACAAGAAGCGTCAGTTAATGCTAATCAAACAGTGCTATCTGCTAGTCTATGGAAGGGGGCGTGGCACTCTTCTAATTTCGTAACATAACAACATTGAAAATCGAGCAAAAATACCTGGCCAGTGTGTGTAACAACATCCGTACTTTCACTACCGCTTGCTGCTGCAAGCAACTTAGCAAACTGAAGTCTCACAGAACGAGTAAGCAGTAAAGACGACGACCTTCCACAAACTCTCACAAATGACGCCATATTTGTTTGCGATCCAGCTAAATAACAGTCTTGACCAAAAAATACAAAGCTGCAGTTATGAACGTCCGAATGGCGCAAGCGTCCAAATCTAGTTAAACGCCGTTTATCAGTTTATTAAAACCTGTGCAAAATTTTGCAAAAAACCTATGACAAATTGCAAGTTTTTGTGCCATTGTGCAATGTGAATTTACGTAAGCCGCGCCTCTCTAGCATTTGTTTATGCATTTATCTATGTTTGTTTACAGTAGCTGTGGAAGATAAAATAATGACGTGAATCAAAAAGTAATTATAGTTTTTGTTAGCGAATCATTTTGTGGTCATCTCTTATACTTAGATCATTTAATTACGTTTCGTTTAGTGCCACGTTGATCTTTTTGTTGAATTACTCAAAATGTAACTTGTGGTTGATACGGTATGCAGTTGTCTTCCTAGACAAAAACTTCGTCCTAATTAGCCTACAGCCTACTGTGGACGGGCCTAACTAGGCTATTGTCTTCCTGTAAACTGCAGACTGTAACTATTTCATTTGCAGTATTTTTTCTCATTATTCACAATGTAGTGTACAGTGGTTTGGTGGCTTTTCGTTACATGTTAAATGTTTCTGTGTATGTGTAGAAATGAGTGGACTTGGTTACGCTAGAGCTACTTATGACTTCGTGTCGGAGCATAAAGAGAATGTCTCACTTAACGCTGGTGATATAATCCTCATACTGGAAGAGGTGGATGATAGTTGGCTGAAAGGTAAAAATCACAACAAGGTCGGCTACGTTCCACGGTCTTATGTTGAACCATTGCAGCTGCCACGAGTGTCAAATGGACAGCAGGTGTTCTTGGCAACACGACCGTTTGCTGGGGAAGAAGTTGGTGATTTGAGCTTTGATGACGGTTTGTATAAATTGTATTTTTCATGTATCTCAGTCCAGTTTATATCTTCAGTGGCCAGGAAATGAACTGTTGGCTGGCTCGTATTCTGAGTAACTATTCATTAATCAGGTGATTAATAGGGATGATTGTAAAAAGCGGATCAGCGGATGTGTGGATCTGCAGATGTTGCAACATAGTTGGGGGCTAGAGTTAGGGATAGGGTTAGGGTTAGGAGATGGTGAAATTAATGAAGTACAGCATAATTACAGCGTTACTTGTTGTGACATCCACAGATCTGCATATCCACAATTTGCTTTTTGCGTGTAGTTGATTAATCAACTGTTGAGCATAGCATGTTTATGCATTGTTTAAAATTACTGCCTACACTGCTAGAAGTTTTCGTTGTCTTTATGTTTTTTGTCGCAGTAACTGCTGTGTGATTTCTGCATATCATGTTGACTGGGTCACCTTACCACGGTCGGCTATCTTGATGTGGTGGTGGGGCCTCGTGCACCGATGACCCGAAAGTTTTCTAAAATCTGAATCAAAGATGAGCAGATACATTACTAGTGCTCATGCACTAGTTAATTTTTACGCACGAAAGCAGAATGCTTCGCGCATCTTTGCCATCGTCTGGGCGTCTGTCTGTCCGTCTGTCCGTCCGTCTGTCTGTCTGTCACACTCGTGAGCTGTATCAAAACGGTGCAAGCTAGGATCACGAAATCTTCACTGTGGGCTGCCGCAAGGTCTCTAGTTTATCGCGACAAAATTGCGTGCCACTGGGTGCAGGGGTTCCCCTCGAATGAGAGCGTCGAAGAGGCATACCCCCTAAAAAGACGTCATTTTGCCGTTATTGGCTCGAATAATGTGAAAACGGTTGCAGATAGGTACACACATGCTGCTTATCGTAACAAGCACTGGTGACAGGCTTTTTGGATTTATCAACATCGATGACCTTGAACGACCTTGAACCCCTCAAAAAGAGGTTTTTAGTGAATTTTTCGCAATTTTTGGGTGCAGCGCACATTTCAACACCGACGAAATGGCTGGAGATAGACCAAGACAACCTGCGTATGAAATTTTCAGCATTAAACGTAGATTTTAGCAGTCCAAGTCCCGACCCCCTAGGTTCAAGGAGGCCAGTGCAGGCGGGCATCAAAGACAGCTACCCCCTAAAAAGTGGTTATTTTACCGCAATTATCTCGTGTAGCGTAAACACGGTTGCAGATAAGCACAGACATGCTGCTTATCATAACAAGCACTAGTGACAGGCTTTTTAAATTTATCAACATCGATGACCTTGAATGACCTTGAACCCTAGAAATATCGATTTAACGTGATTTTTGGCGATTTTTGGCTGCAAAAGAGTGAATTACGACAAAATGGATGGAGATAGACTAAGATTACCTGCGAACAGGAACTGCTATAGGCTTTCGCGCGTCTTGTGAGCTTTGCTCAAATTACTTGTTGACTTTTGTGTCGATTTCGGCTTTACAGCTGTCTACGACTTCACGGTCATTCATCTATAGCTTCACAGCCGTTTACTGTGGTTACATTCAGGGAAGCGCATTCGGCCGAACAAATACAGCCTAAGCATTGGGCAGATGTAGCAGCCTGTCCACCTTGGAGGTAAGGTTGACTGGGCTGGGCATAGGCTCACTGTTTTTAGTTATGCTGCTCCACAAACCTGAAATGCCATTTCTATGAATATCTGTTCTTCAATAGCAGTCAGTTGTTCTTAATGCCGTGTTGAACATTTAGTGTACTGTAGCTATGGTTGTGCCACCAGTGACTGCCTGTCTTTCGGATTCTGCTAGTTTGACTTTGACAGGCATTTTATGTGCTACAAATTTTAATAAGGTAATGCATATACTTATATACTAAAGTCATCATATGCATCGTGTGTGATACAGGTGACATTGTGGTGGGCTTGAATCCAGTTAGTGATCACTGGTGGGATGCTACTCTCAATGGTGTGAACGGCATAATTCCACTGACACACGTTGTTGAACTGCATTCATCTGACGACGGCCATCTCTGCAACCTCTGGTTCGACACGGCTCCGACATCCACTGATACAAAATCCTCGGTGAATTCCGGCGGAGTCGTCGGTATAACTGTCATAGCCGAGAACGATCTAACGGCACAGCTAGACTACGAACTCACGTTTTCCCGTGGAGATGTCATCTATGTTCTTGAAGATCTTGGGGATGGGTTTGCTATTGGTCAGTGCAACGGAGCCGTTGGCCAGTTTCCACTGTGTTTCTGTGCGCCGGCCGATCCACAGACCACCGTCAGTTTTCCGTCTCTCGAGATCCCGCCGAGTATCAACTCAATATCTGATGCCAGTTCTCCATCGTGGAAGAAGCCCCATGCACGTGCGAGCTCATATACACTTGCAAACACGTGGTCACAAGACTGCTCTGTAATACCGTACTGTTCAACGCTGTATGAGTTTCGAGGCCGGGATTCAACGGAACTGTCGTTTCGGGCCGGGGAAATCGTGCATCTTATTTCGCATCTGGATGACGACTGGTGCTTTGGAGAGCTGGATGGAAACCGTGGGGCTTTCCCGACATCGTACGTGGATATAATTGTGGACTGTGATGCAACAAGCAGTGACCAGGTACAGCTCTGTGTAGAAGCAGATGCTGTATCTCCTGTTTCTGTGGATACACAAGCATCGTTCTATGTACCCAGTCAGCCGGAAATCCATGTTGCTAACACTGAGCTCAGTCAAAGTAAGTAACACCATTATGAGTTGTCTTGACTTGGTTTACTGCTTGAGGGATGAAAACATAGTCAATGCCTGCTGTAGGCTATAGCAGTCTAACTGCTTCTGTCATGAGCAAGTCTATGTAACTTAACTAATGTTAGGGCCATCTTCGAGTTATCTTCTCCGACGTTGTCAAGCCATTTTTCTTAGGCTTCACTCTGTTCTCGTCTCCTTCTATTTGTCTAATGTCCATACAGTAGTGTGTTTGGGAATCTTTTCTCATTTTTATGTTTTCGGTTTTTAAGAAAAATGTAATGCTTCAGTCAGTTGTAAGACTTATTGTGGTACTTTGATATTTGTTTAGTCATCATTTGAAACTTTTTGATTGGACAATTTTAGTGTGTCTTAGTTTATGTAATTGCATTTGTTTATTCTCTTTTTGTTACGTAGATTATTTAATTTTGTGATTCAGCTTTTCATAGTATTGTCCTCTGTTATTTTTTTTCTCTCTTTGACTGTCATTTTGCCTGCTTAATATGTTTTGTTGAATAAATGTGTTCATATTTGTAGGTGGTGGAAATGAGAGTGATTTGGGTCATGGTGGTAACATGACAGAGTTATACGGCCGACTGATCTGTGACTTTGTTGCGCTGAACGTGAATGAGGTTGATGCATCAGAAGGGGAGACTGTCACTGTACTTCAGCGCATTGATTCCGACTGGCTCGAGGTCCGACACGACAACGGGAAAGTTGGCCTTTGTCCAACGTCTTTTGTGGAACTATTCGGTGCTGAGCCCGAACCCACAACCAAACAAGACATACGGCCTTCTAAGCCGAAGCTTCCTGTTAAACCAAAGTCGTTGACTACAACAAAAAATCATGGTGTTTCATTGTCAGCGGGTGTTGACCATGGTATAAAGTCACCTGTCTCGACTGATCTCCCAGTATTAAATACTCAGCCAGTTGGAATGCTGCCGGTTAACAGTACATTTCCACCAACCACCAGCAATGTGTTGAGTTCTCCGACAACAGAAGCCCCCAGAGCTATCTGCACCGCAACTACCACCGTGACAAACTCTTGGTCAACCACATCACGCCAGCCAGCATCGTATGATCTGAGTTTGGATGAACTTATTCAGGCCCAGCTAATGTCAGCAAAATCGGGATTTTCCACGGCTGCCGACACTGGCAAGGATAACAAACCGATTGATCCGAAGATGGGACCAGATCTTGGTCGTACACTGAACGGTGTTGCCGATGTTGCGGGTCAGTCAACTTGGTACCGGTTCATGGAGGAAATTGAGCAAGTCAGTACACCGGTGGCTGTGACAAGAAAGCCACCTCCGCCACCGCGACCCGCGCCTTCAAGACCACCAGAGACTTCAGCTGCTTCGGCGTCGATGTTGTCTAATGGTGCAAGCAAAAGTGTATTTGATGGTCAAAGGAGGACTGCGACAAACCTCATTGACTTCAGTCCTGAGCACCATCAAGGTAAGTGACACTGTTATACAGCAACATACATATGTAGTTTATGTGTGGGACCTGATGACATTTAACAGTGTTTTGTATAATGCAGATAAGCTGGAATGTTTTTGATTAGTCACATGACTGGTATAATTGTCATGATACTGGTAGCATGGGACACAGTACTTGGGCATCACCCAGCCAAACAGTTAATTGTCTGTGCTTAGCAGTTTGCAAGTGCCAGGCAGGCAAGTCAGCAGTTTGCCCACTGCACACTAGATGTGTAACAAGATGGATGGCCGCATACATGGTTTGCTGCTTGTTGTGACTCAGCATGTATATAATACTGTATGAAACAGGTGATGCGGCAGCAGTACAGCTGTCAGTCAGCAAGGAGCAGTTGGCGGAGAAATGTCGCGAAACTCGCGAGAAAGTCATCTCGGAACTTTACTCGACCGAGACCGACTACTGTGCCTGTCTGGAGCTCTGTCTCAGAACATTCAATCCGTCTTCTCGAACATCATCTGCGCTGTCGGCCGAGGACATGGAGACATTGTTTGGCCATGTTGAGGATGTCATTAATTTATCACAGAGACTTATTGAACAGCTTAAAACAGAAGCGGTCGGCAAACCATTTGACCAGCAAGTTGTTGGTGAGTATTGCTAGTCTGTGTCTTAGGCATAATTTAGAAAACTTCCTAGTTATATTGCTCTGATTTTTCTAAGATCTTCCAACAAGTTTTTCTTAGTCAGCAAATTAATTGTGTGTTAATTTTTGGTGCTTTTTAATGATTTTTGTATGTCTGATTTTTCTTTTAAGTCTTTTGTAAAATTTTTATGATGTTTTTTTATGAATTAGGCCTCTGCTTGATATTGGTGATGAGCATCATACATTACTTTATTTATTCTGCAAACCTTGAATCTTGCGACGCTGTGTGCGCAGCTTAAATATTCTGAGAATGTTTCATAACTACGAACGACCGAGTAACTATATGTTGGGAGTTGAAAGAGATTGTCACTAGCGAGTGACTAGCAAAATATAGGGATTGAAATATAAACTAGAAAGCAGTCAGAGCTCGCACACCTCCGCCAAGGCCATGTTGTTCGCTACGTGGCAGCACCATCTTCGGTTTGTCAGCGGTTTCCCTTATGCCCCATTGAAAGCAGTGGTAACGAAAATTTCAAAGTGATCTGGAATCTAGGATTCCTTCCGGATCACCCCCAAAATTGAATCACTGGTAGTTTTTACCATTCTCGACATTCCCAGAAAATTTCAGAAAGATCCATACATAACTTTTTGAGTCATCTTGCTAACACACAGACAGAGAAACAAAGTCTGGCCAAAACATAACCTCCTTGGCGAAAGTAAATATGTTTGTAAAGGAGGCACACACATGTCGCAGTTTTTTGTGAATGCATGCTGGACATGCTATCATGTTCTTGTGATATATTTTGTTTGAATGTTTTGTAATATACATAATATTTTTTACATTAAAGGATTTTTTTGTTTATTTGGTTGTTAAAAGAGATGTTATCTGGTGTGTTTTGTAGGCAAGTGTTTTGTTGATCTGAAGGATGACATTCAGAGAGTTTATGCTCAGTACTGTCGTAACCATGACTCAGCTATCGCTGTCTTAGAGAAGGTCCGGTCTTAACAGTTTCTTATATTCACTGACTTGATATGGATAGCTTTCATGTTTACTTATTGTAGAGATAGAGATTTCAAAGAGATCTTAATGTCTTTGAATATATTCATAGGTTGAAATAGTAAATGTAAGCATTAAGCCATATAAATTTGACCAAATTCAAGCTTCAGTTACCTGATACTCGTTTGTTGTTTTGAAACTACTGTTGCCTTTTTTTAGAACACTTTCCCAAATTTGTAGTCACTTGTGGCACATGGCCCTAAAAAGCCGTAGCAAAGTAAAATATTTTCAGTTGGCATCTGAAAGAGCTCACTGATGTTAAGGTAAGGATATTCCAAGTATGTAACGTAACATAAATGTTAGTCCTTCCAGAGCCGTAATGTCCATAGGGTGGTGCTCATCTCCATTTCCTTAGCCCTCAGCCAGACACCAGCTTACACTGCCAGCCCATGGATGCGAGGCTAGTGCATCATATGGTATGCCTGCTTATGCCCCAGTTTTTATTGACACTTTTTGCACCTAATTGCTAGGCTGAGTTAACCTCGGTGGCTAATTGCAGATTAAGATAGTATGCTCATAAATAGTCATTATTTTCAGTATTAACCCGGCTCAGTGTCGAGTAACTTTATTGATCTCGACAAATTTATGAATTTAATCGTGAAACTTTGTTGATGCTACCAATAGTGTTACCATGAGGCTAAGCCATCACCCAGACTAAACTGCCAACCAATTCCAGATGCGTGGAACAGTATAACAGAACTGTATATATGTATACTGGCTGGGGTTAAGGTGGGGCACGTTCACCTGTGTTGGTTGGCAGGTAACACTGTGGGATCCCATGTGGCAGGTGATGCTCTGTAGCTCTGAGATGCGCTTCCCATTAAGAGCTGTAACACCACCTTTAACCTTTATGTGCTGTGATGTGCAGTATGAGAGCAGTGATGAAGCTTTGAACTACATCAATGAGATGCTGAGTACGATGCGTCAGCATATGTCCGTCTTCGATCTCGGCTCAATTCTCATCAAACCCGTCCAGCGTATTCTCAAATATCCTCTTCTGCTCAACGAACTTATCAAGGTCATAATCCACTTAGATATTGTTGCTCAACTTTTTTCGTTTTGCATCAGTTTTTTTATCTTTTCTTCCATTTATATAATCACTATGTAGTTTTTGAGATTTTTACATAGTGTCGACTGCTGGTTTTCTGTGTTTAGATTTTACTACTTGAGTTTTATTGCAGCTGGGTAGCGTTGGTCTGGTGACAATCTCTGTCAAGTGTTGACATATCATCAGTCAATCATAGTGATCAGACATTTAGAGGATAGTTAAAATGCATTCACAAATCAAGATTAGCAGACTAAGGGCGCATTGCACCAAGTACGTGCTTAACCACCGTACTTAGCAGAGAATGCATTGCACCAACACCGTTTAAGCAGACCAGCCTGCTTAAACATCACTTAAAAATAAGTGGCCAAAGTTGCCCACTTAAATTTAAGTGGCTGGCAAAAATGAGACAGACGCCATCTTTGTTTAGCAAACTGTGAGGAAGTTATCGTCCTAAGTTGACGATTTTAGGTAACAGTTGTTATATACGATAAACAGAAGCGAAGAAAACAATGCTGTTCGTCATTGAATATTTACAGCTGAGATAGTTTTAAGTGAAAACAAATCACTTTTCTAAACAGCGTGTGCTGGCATGTACAAGTTCAGCGTAGTCTACAAAGTTTATTTTCTCAGGTTATATTCATTGTCAGCCAAATATGTATTAGTCTGTATTTATGGTGATTCTCGAATATTCAGCCTATATATTACACCTCGCTCAAAATTATGCTGTTCTGAAATTATTTCAGTTTATTTACGGCCATTGAATTCACTATTTTATTTATTTAGTAGGCTGAGTTGACCTGTATATATGTGTGTGTAATACAGGTAACTGATGAAAGTCACCCCGATAAGCCTCACCTGGTGGTTGCCATGACAGCAATCACTGAAGTTGCTGCAGCCATCAATGAGTTTAAGAGACGCAAAGATCTCGGTACATAGTGGTGTTTATTTTGATCATATTTATTGCGTGTGCATTTTCATATGTGGTATGGATTCGAAGTAATGTCATTTATCAAGTTATTGATGTGCATTAACGTTAGTCCACCCGGAAGCGATGGCTTTCGGAACAGACTTATCTTTTACTGCAAATGTTTTTATTTATTTTTTATTCCAGTTGCAAGATTTCCGTGATGTGTCGGCCGATCGGCATGAAATTTTGCACGGTGATCAGACCTAGGCTAGATTTTGTAATGCTGGTCCCAAATTTCACGGGGCCCTTTCAAAAAAGTTTTAGGGGCCAAAAACATGCAAAATTTGGCCCAATTTTGGATGACTTTAAACTTGAGCGGCGAATATCTCCGAAATGGATGAAGATATTCAAAATCGGGACAAGTACATTTTGTACCACAATTCCTCCCACATTGGGTGAAAAAGTTTGATGAACTTTAGTCCACTAAACACAGAGATTTAGTGGTGAAATCATATCTACCCAAATCAATTTTTCAGAATGCCATATTTTGGCCCCTAAGTGGTGCTGCACCCCCAAATTTTTAAATGTTCTAGAGAATGACCAAGTCTTACTAGCGCACCCCCACCTAGGATGGGGTTCTCCTTAACAATTTTTTTTGAAAGGGGGGTCAAAATTGGCTTAAAATTTAACTTTAAGAGTAGAGTGAGTAAGATCACAAAACTTTGTTATATAACGTGCCATATGGTGGGCATTATCACTAATGTACAAATTTTTGGGGAGCTCGCACCTCGAAAATTTGAGAGGGCAAAAACTTCAAAATTTGGAGCAATTTCACACAACGTTTGAGTTTGACCGCGAATGTCTTGGAAACCAATTGAGATATCGAAAGTCGGGAACAAACTTGATCGAGGTCCATCCCTGGGGGTTTAGCAAAAAAATTTGTGAACTTTGGTCCACTAACAAAAAAGTTATAGGCGTGGATGTTGACCTACCTTAAGTCGACAATGCACGTTCTGTATATGCTAATCCATTTGAGTTTGGGCACGTGACTTTGCTATGTGGGGAATTTCACTCCCCTGCCTAAATTTTCCCCCGATCAGACTTAAGGTGTTGGGTGGACTCACATTGGGCTTTGCCCCATATTTCTAGTTTATACTGTGAACAGACGAATTTGATTTGAATATGATGATGTTGATATGATAGTGGTCATGTTGATGGCAGCGGTCAGTTCTGAACAGTTGATTTATTGTTGATGACATGATTGGATTCATTTATTTAATGATGTATTTATTTTTTTATTAATTATCAAATATGATGGATCGTTGTATATGTAGTGCTAAAGTACAAGAAGGATGCTAAGCTGACAGACAGAATTACGCGGTTGTCTCGTCATTCTGTTCAGAAGAAGTTGTCTCGTATCGGCCGCAAAATGATTGGAACTCAGGTGTTCACGGCAGAATGGTGTTTTTTGACTACTAATGCTTATGCTTATTTTCATTTTCTTTCAATTTCTGTGTTCAGTGATGGTGCCATTGGATAGAGAAATGATGAGTACCTATAGGATGTCAATAGTAACCATGTCGCTGTCTTCAGCGTTTTGGTCACTATTTTCAATGCAAAGTTGCTGCCTCTATTCTCTATCCATTATCCACAATTCCACATGCGTTAAATTACCATGTTCTAGCATTGATTGTAGCGTGCAATAGCTTATATGGAACTGTAGTCAGCTGTGGTAAACTGCTATCCCAGTGACTGGAAGTTGGTCACTTGCCTTCGAACATAGGTGGTATGGTCGTCTCACCTTAGCGACAGCTGGGCTTGTTGTTAAAGTCATGATTTCTCCCAGTTTTCTTTGTCATTTTGGCTGACGAACTTTTGTACATTTGTCACTTGATGTTACTTTTAGTAGCCACTATTAGTAACAGTTACATGTTAGTGTTGTTAACGGTGACAGTTGGTGGATGAGAGATTTAACATGGAAGAGACAAAGTTCAAGATGTTGGAAGGAGTGGTGAAGAATGCTGCTCGAGATATCTCACTATACTTGGAACAACTCGATGTGGGTACTTTTACAGTGGAACAAAATATTTGTTCCGTTCCGTGTCTTGCCTTGTGTCTTGTTTAGCTTAATTATGCAGCATTTACTAGCAATGTCACATCTCCAGTGTATCTATGTTGAGGCAGTGGGAATAGGAAATCATCATCATTTCTGGCAAGCACAACTAAGAGTGTGTAGCGCCGAACGTAGACATCAATTTCCAGAGTGGACAGTTCTGAGCCAAGTCAACTGCGTCATCCATAGGAAATGGCTGAACATTAACTATTTTTGCTAAAAATAGGCAGTGGAAAACCAGCATTAATTTGGCAACTTTCTTGGCAGCACAGCTTTCTTTCTGGAACTACAAGGACCTGGTGGAATTTCTGATCTGTTCAGGGTATCTGTGGCTGCCTCCCCCATATAGGCAGCAGTCTGACAGGCTCGTCTCGACAACAACATCTAGGTTGTTGCATAAAAAGCAAATGCAGTTCCAATGGCAGTAGGCTTCTGAGTAATTATTGGTGTTATGGGGAAATATTCACTTTGACGCACAACGTCTTCTGGAATGTAGGCATCAACAAGCACAGGGCATAGAATAGATGCGCTGCACACCACACGATGAACTAGTTTAGTATCTATGATCTCGCAATATGGACTGGTGTTTCGCCAAGGGCTAATAAAACAGATATCATCGCTACCCTATGCACTTGCACGTTTTTACTGGTTCTCTGTCATGTTCAGGAGTCGCTGACTGACTTTGAGAGAGCCGCAGTAAACGTGCAGCAGTTCTATGCGGACGAGCAGTCTGCAGTTGATGTTCTGCGTGCTACGAACAGCAGCATCGGCTGCAAGCTCTTCACCAAGTTTGTAAGTTCCTACCTGCGTTGTGTAACCCCTATGGCATGTGTGTCAAGTTGTCAACTTGTACATGATAGCAGTGTTATGCTTTCCAACAGGACTGAATGCTAAAGTGACGTGGACGGCGTTGAAGAATAATTGAATGATGAAGGGTGGGCAGAATGATGCAAAATAATATATAATAATGTGTAATATACATTTATCATTTTTGATCGAGCTGCTTTCATCTCTTTTTCCTGCAGCACCTTTGTGCTGTCGGTAGATAACATGAACATGTGATGTGTAAAAAATGTTCTTTTTGTGGAAACCACTTGGGGGCTTAGCCTAACATAAACATATTGAGCAGAATCATTTCGATGAAATAGAGTGCAAACTTGCAAAGTTGCAGTTTCTCAGTACATCTGTGGTATCAGGCGAGTGGACGATTATATGTAACACTGTTTGGTCATGCGGTTAAAAAGTTGAAGGTTGCATATGGCTCTTTGTAGGAACCCGTCTCAGAGCTGTGGAGCGTCACCTGCAATATGTGATCACATACTGTTATCTGCCATTTGACATGTTTTGCCTTAACTCCAGCCAGGCAGACTGCTACTTGATATGTCTACCCAGAGCCGGATTAAGGCTTTGAGGGGCCCTAAGCCCAAATATTTTTGCGGGGCCTCTTACACATAGGTAGGGTAGAAAATGACAACAAACCATCCATTGACATTTTGTAAGCATTTAGTCAAACTACCAAAATTAAAAAGGTTGTATATTTCATTGTGCGTAACCCCTTAAATTCTGTTAGTGGGTCTGTGAGAGCACTGTGAGCTTTCTCGGCAGTGTCTGGGGCAGAGCCTCGGTTAAAATCGAATTTGGTGCATTTTAGCCTTAAAATATGACATCCGGTGGCAACACTTTTGATTATTTTCCTGGAAAGTAACTGACCGCATTTAGTGCATTTTAGCACAGGGCCCCTAAAAGCACAGAGCTTTGCCCTTAGGCCATAGCCTCGTTGGCCTATGTGTTAATCCAGCCCTGTGTCTACTCCAAAGAGATGGAAGGCTGACTTGACATGAGTGGTTGGTTATATACATGTACTGATATGGTCTACCTGTCTCCAGGTAGTCACACATCCGAGTAGTAAACACTTGATAGTGACCCAACTGGGATTCAAACCCATGACCTCGTGATCATGAATCCGATGTCCTAACTATTAGGCCACCAAGTCACCATGGTGGGACTGCAATGCCTGTACTAAAGTTTTGCCCGTCATTGAGACAATTGCATGTTAAAAAGGTTAAAGGTGGCGATATAGCTCTTAATGCGAAGCCCATCTTAGAGCTACGGAGTGCCACCTGCTGTATGGGATCACAGTGTTACTTGCCATCTGACACAGGTGAACGCGCTCCACCTTAACCCCAGCCAGATTGGCTGGTACTTGATTTACCTACCTCGGAGGGATGAAAGGCTGAGTTGACGTAGGTGGCTGGTTACATACCGAGATGGTTTTCCTCCCCGCAGGCAGTCACCCATCGCAGTACTAACCCGGCCCGGCGTATAGTAACTTTGTTGATTGGATGAAACACGTTACTGCTACGCCAAGCCACCAACCCAACTGTGGTGGTGTATTGTGACTGTCTGTAGAAAGCTGAAGTAGAACAGGAAGTGATTCCACCTCTCAACAGTTTACAGTTGATGTTTCAAGGACCATCAAACGTCATTCGCAAACGATACCATAAACTGCTGGACTACGAGAATGCAGTCAACCGCTTGGGCAACCTTAAGGATGGTGACCTCATTAGTACGGTGAGTGTGACCCGATCTCATCTGCGTGTGCTACCTGACACTATTTATAACTTGCGCATGCAATCAGTCATGCACATATGTGTTAAATTAGCAGAATTAGTGGCAGGATCCATTGACCTAGATAACACTGACCTCATCAAAGGAGTGTTTTCATTGCATATATGTTGTTTGTGGTTTGTTGTGGAATAGGCCTAATGTGAGTTAGGTTTCTATTTATTATAAACTCACATTTATGTCAACAAAGATCTTAGAGCATTGATTGTCTGTTTTTCTTTGCTTTATTTATGTGTGATTTTAGTTTTATTGCTTTTTGCCATAGAACTGCAAGAATGTGTTCGCCCAGTGACGATATACTGTGAGTCCTTCTCCTAGAGCTATGCAACCTTTTGACATTTTAGCTCTTTGTATTGTAAAATGTGTAAACTGGTATACCAATTACTCCTGTCTTGCGGAACGTTTATGCCCATTTGGTTTTTATGTTTTTTTAGTTAGGAGCCATACAGGATGGACTCGTATTGCCACCTTTTAGGATGTCCGCAGAATACAAAAATAACATACAAGCTGATCTGCATTATCATTACCATATTTGCATTATCAGACCCGATGTATGAATGAGTTTACAGGTATTGCAAGTTGCATTCTTATCAGCCATTACTTTCTATTGTTTTTTTTTATTATGCTGGATGGTATTTTGTTGTGAGTTGTGAATCTGTTGGTCAGACTAAGGAGGAGCTGGTAAAAGCGAAGGCGGAGTATGAAGCTCTAAATGCTCAGCTGCTTGATGATTTGCCCAAGCTGTTCACGTTGTCCGTTGACATTCTCTACAACACAATTCATTTGTTTCTGAGGCTGCAGTATAGTTTCTATGCACACGCTGCCAATCACTTCTCAGCTGGTCCGCTGGTACTTATGTTTTTTTTAATATAAATTATTTTTTTCTTCTCCGGTTGTGTCTTTCTCATTGATAGTTATTTGTGAGTGCATTGTGTTTTGCTCTCCATGAATGTATCCGTATTACAGTGTTCTTGCGGTAGAATGAGCTTATGCACTCATTTGCTGCCTTTGTTTATTAATGGCATTGGTTGTGATATGTTGCAGAAATATGAAGTATTATTAGTCATCCAATGAACATGTTAATGGTTGTTGCCATTCTGTTGTCCGTAGACTTGTGAATACAACTAATCGGAACATTTTTTCATGTTTATCTGTTATAGATATAACAGTTTAGATGGTCAGTAATAGTGATGTAGCAATCTTTTTTCAAGATTTTTTTTCTTTTTCCAGGAATTTGAAAATATTTGTAATAACTGTTTTTGTCATATTCAGTTTCCATTCTGATGAGCTATATATTTAAGAATTTTAGTATTTACAGCACAAAATTCGTTTTTAGCTCAGAATTTCAAACATTCACAGCTTCAATTATTGGTGTTATATGATTCGCTACTGAGTGACATATACTGTCCTGATATAAATATTGCAGCAAGATTCACATTATCAAAGTTTGCCATCTTCTAGCATCAGCAATGGGATTTTCTTACAAATATCACCACTCATTTGTAGTAGTACTTGTTTATTATTCTAGTAATTTTTCTCACCAAAGCAGTGATTACTGATTAGTGATGTAACTTTTCTTGAAATTTGCAGCAGAAGTTGTCGTTATCAGTATCAAAATCATCTTTTGCATCAACAGCTTGATTTCCTATACACATCTTATCATTTCTTGTTTGTAATTGTTGTTGTAATAGAATTTGCTTTTTTTTTATAGAAATTTACAGATCAAAAACAGTGACTACTATGTGCTGAATGATGAAACTTGTTTTCATATTTGCAGCAGAAGCTGGCCTTGCCCATATCGTCTCCATCCTCTGGTGTCGTAGAAGCATTCAACATTGCACACACGTCGGCCGTCGACCGAATGTCAAATAATTCTCTCATACCGGTCGCATTTAATCCTCAGATTGATGAAGTCAGGCGTCAGAAACTGCAAGTGACCACGTCACCACGACACCTGGATCTGCTGGTATAATGATGATAGTTGTAATATTTGTATTGATATTAGTAGTAATGATAGTAATAGCTAGAAGCAATCAGAAGCCTCAGACGACTTTTTCCATGTCTAGTGCTGCCACCTTTTGAATGAAAGTCGGTGTGTCTCGTGCAAAAATTTTGAATTAAAGATTGTGACCAAAATCTAGTCGCTTGGTCCTTGCCACCATCCCAAAAAACTTCCGTGAAAGTGTGTTCCAATTTTGGAGCAATTCTGCTGAGAAACAGGCAGACACATGTAAAACGTAAGTTTTATTCGCAGTGTTTTTGGTACTGTCGTCAACACTGTGAGAGTTCAGGTTGCCAGGTGTCAAGAATGTCGTAAAAATGATGCATTACTCATGTAACTGATCTGCAGCAGCTACCCGTAGTCTCTGTTGCTTGCGCAAAAGTTTCATGCTAAGGATAGCACTGCACACATAATATTATATTATATAAAAAAAACTGCAAGCAATTCATTTAATGTTGTATAAGCGCTGATGTAAAACGGCAACAATCAAAAAGTATAAGCACGAACCATATGCATTAGCTTAGACATTTATATCTGGCTACTGAGAACAGATTAAATGTCTAAGCTAATACATTAGTTCCTGCTTATACTTTTTGATTTTTGCCATTTTACATTAGCGCTTATACAACATTAAATGAATTGCTTGCAGTTTTTTTATATGTAATTTTGTAATGCTGGGCCACCCACGAAGTCCATTTGTGCACCTGAAATTCCCCTTCAAATTTCGTGTTGATAGAGTCCTTACTTTTCGAGATATAGCGGTTCAAAAATTTTGCAAACTTGGGTTAAAATGCCCATTCAGGCCCCAAAAAATCATGTTTTTGGGGAGTTTTGACCCCCAAACATTATTTTTTATCATCGAGAGCCCCAAAAGGCCCTACCTTACGCGGAAACACGCGTTTTGAACCATAAATGATCGTGATCGGTCTTCTGGTGTGGCCTGTAGGCGTGAGCAAGAATACAAAAGGGATAGATAGAACACAAAGTAACGGAAAATGCCCTCCCTACGCAGACCCCCTTCCCGTCGTCCCACATCAACCAAATTTTGCACGTAGGGTCGTATCCCGGATATCTTTCTTGGTTTCAAGTTTCATTAAGATCGGTTGAAAAATGTGGTAGCTGTGGGGGGTCAAAATTTCGTCCTTCCCATTGACTTGGCACATCGCTTATACGACAGCTTGTTGCTATCGCACAATTCGTGATATACTGTGTGTCCCAAAATTAGTGGCCCCTGCATCAAACACGTCTAATTTAGTTTGTAGTTCATCGATTTCAATGAAATGTTGTACACTACACTATCTTAACATTGCTTATGGACACACCCGTTATGATGTACGCATTTTGCCATTTGTGCTCAGTGTAACGTCATGATGACATCAGAGTTTGTTTACATTAAGATACATTCAGTGCATTGTTACTGACAAAGGGATCAAGCAGCAGTGTACTCGCCTTAGACTAAGAGCTTGCGTCGAAGCCATTTTAAGCTCAAACTTTAAAGACAAGTTCAGAATGATTCTCTCGATGACTGTTTCAAATTTTGTAAAAAAATCTGTCAGGTATCAACGGCTTTATCAACTTATCTGTAGGGGGGTCGCTAATTTTGGGACACTGTGCACGACAGACAGACAGACATAAAGCACATCATTCGGTTGATCTCACATGTCTTTATTATGAACAAGATAATGTTTAAGCGAACACAAGAGTTTTTCCAATGCATTTTGATAGCTCACAATATATGTCCGTATAATTAAATTAGTTAGCTGTGTTGACTCTTGCTAAAAAATTAAAAAGTTTAATTTAAAATTGTACAGCAGCAATGTTATTGTCATCTTTCGCTATTGTTATAACTAAACAACTAACTTTGTAAGTCACGTGACCATTTGGGGATCTTGCACCATTATGGAGATATGGTGCCTCAAAGATAATGCGCATGCCAAATTTCGTGCAAATATGTGCTATAGTAAACGAGTTATGCACGATAAATGAAATTCAAAATGGCGGCGGGCGCCGTCTTAAATTTATTATTTTTGTTCATTTTGGTCAAATGGGCTATTTCCGGTGTTAGCCATGTACGTTGCTGCAAAATTTCATTCGTCTACATCAATTGGCAGATGAGTTGTTGCTATTTGTGCATCTCGGACATCTAGTATTATAACTAAACAATGAACTTTGTCAGTCACGTGACCATTTGTCTATCTTGCACCGTTATGGAGATATGGTGCCTCAAAGATAATAGCATCATGACTTTGATCTTTTGGGGTCACATGACATCATCAGTCACGTGACCATTCTGCTCATGGTGGACCACTTCATTGTGACCATGCATCTGTCTTGCACCTTTATGGAGATACGAAGCCTCAAATGTTGGACGCACGCATGGACAGATGCTCAGGTGATTTTATACTCTGTCCAGTGCTATTGCATTGGACCGACAATAAACCACACTTTTTTGAAATGCCCGCTACAGCAGACTATACAGTCCAACTAATGTTTTGCCATTGTCGTTGTAGTCTGATGACATAGCCGAGGGAAGTCAAACTTCGGCAGAGAAGTCTTGTGTTTGCTCCAGTTACCCCGAGTCTCAACTCTGCGTCGTCACAGAGAACGTGGCTGCATCCCAGCAGTTGGACCTGGCTCTGGCCAAGGGCTGTGTGGTTGCTGTCATCAAAGAATCTGATCCAATGGGCAACCGTGATCGCTGGTTCATTGACAACGGAGGTCTGACACCTAGTTTCATATTCTGTTTCTTGACTTTTGTCTTCACCAAAGTTTTACTGATTGTTTTTCAGCGGAAATACTTAAAAAGTCATGGACAGATTCCGATGAATTTTTTTCATAGTAGACCGAGGGGTCTGTATTATGTCTGTAGCTAGGAAGGGCTGTGTCTTTCGTTATGTTTTAACTCCAAACTGCACAAAACATAGTGTAGATTGCAGTTTCTTTTTTGGGTACATAGTAGAGGTGGATTGAAGTTTGGTTTTGGCTGAAGTATTATTTTTAAAATCATATTGTATCGCTATTAGGCCTAGCTGAGACAACCTTTGGCCAAAGTTCAGCTGAATATTTGGTACTTGTCTATTTGGTACTTGTTTGGTGAAAATAGCCAAATGTTTGGCTTCAGTTGAATAGTAAAATCAGGTCTTTGGCCCACCCTAGTACTTAGTTGTGGAACGCAGTGTGGACTCGGTTGTTTAGCTTTGAAAGCATCTCACTTGATGTAACCTCGTTGTCCGCATTATGTCTGTGTAGCTACGAAGGGCTTTGTCTCTCGTCATGTGCTAACTGCACGCGGTGCAGCCGCCGTGTCACATCCTGACCTGCTTAGCTGGTCCGACCCTCCACCGAGATACTCGGAGAAACCGACGCCGGCCAATGAGCTGCTGAGTATGCTTGACCCACTGTCAGTGGCATCCAATCAGCAAGCGTCACCGATGGCAACAAAAAGTGGTAGCAGCGCAGACTTGAAGTCACCTACATTGGGTGACACTGACAGCTTTGTGAGTAGTAGTAGTAGTAGTAGCCATGTGACATGAGTATTAGCAGTTGTAGTAATTGTTGTAGTTGTGATAATGCAAAATGTTAGGTATTCCACTAGAAATCTGAGCTAATGCTCATGAGATGCGCGAGAGCCTATAGCAGTTCCTATTAGCAGGTAATCTTGGTCTATCTCCATTTATTTCGTGCAGTTCACTCTTTTGCAGCCAAAAATCACAAAAAAATCACTAAAAACACCTATTTTTGGATGAAGGTCATTTAAGGTCATGGATGTTGTTATTCCCAAGAAGCTTTTCGCTATTGCTTGTTATGGTAAGCAGCATGTCTGTGCCTGTCTGGAACCATTTTCACGTTAGACAGGCCAATAGCAGAAAAATAACCACTTTTTAGAGGGGTACCCTTTATCGACACCTGAATGTGCAGGCCTCCTTGAGCCTAGAGGGTCCGGACTTGGACTGCTAAAATCTACATTCCATGCTGAAAATTTCATATGCAGCTTGTCTAGGTCTATCTCCAGCCGTTTCTTTGCAGTTCACTCTTAAAATGTGTGTTGAAGCCCAAAATCACGAAAAAATTCACTAAAACCCCCTATTTTGGGGGTTTAAGGTCATTCAGGGTCATCGATGCTGACATTCTTAAGAAGCTTGGCGCAAGTGCTTGTTATGATAAGCAGCATGTCTCTGTCTATCTGCAACCCTTTCCATGCTAGAAAAGCCAATAACGGTAAAATAACGTCTTTTTGAGGGGGTGCTCCTTTTTCACACCCTCACTCCAGGGAACCCCCTCACCCAGCGTTATGAAATTTTGTCACGAAATACTAGAGACTCTAAGCTATCATATGGTCATAACACGAAGTCTCTATCTCACATAGGTTCAAAACGGTACCGGGTTGTGACAGACAGATGGACGGAGGGACAGAATTACCATAGCTAATATGCGCTAAAGCTAGCTATGCTGCTCGCGTGTGTAAAAATTATCGTAGACGTGAGGAAGTTGGCAAGATGAATCATTTACTGCGGTGACATCAAGTAGTGAATGGAAAAAAGTTCCAAAGGCAGCAATAGTGGTGATCAAAATGTCAGCAGATCAGATCTACTAAACAAAGTTGTTACAGCAGTGAAGCTGCAAGTAGTAATAACAGCGAAATACTGTTGTATGTGTGCAACGTTGTCACTATGGTATCATTTATTAACACCACTATAAACATTATGAATTACAGCTACCACTACTGCTGCTACTAATACTACTACAACTGTCTGTGGTGTTAGATGTCCAGCCCACCGCCAGCCTACACAACGTCATCACTGTCTCGTGGCTATCACTCGCTAACTCCGCCCACCTCCAACCGTCAACTGTCGACCCCATCCCCTGTGATGACGTCATCGATGATGTCACAGTCACGTGGTCGTCGCTCACTGCCACAGAGTGCCATGACGTCATCGTGGGAAAAATTCAGTGACAGCGAATCACCTGTCAGTCCTGTGTCGGCGGTGGCCTGTGATTCGTCGTCGCGGCATTCGCCGTTGGCAACCGCTGCCGCAGCGGGTGGTAGTGACGTTGGCAAGGACAACAAAGGTGCAGAAGTCGATTCTCCAGTCTCAACGGATGATGTAAGACCTTCAGTAGTTGTTTACGTTGGATATTACGTTAGATATGTGCAAATTCAGATCATTTTTCTGGCAAAAAGTTCTAATGTGTTGAATTTAGCGAGTGTCTTGTCACTAGGGCTGTGTATATAAATGGGATTATTCATGTTGTTTTGAATCATTTATTTTGCTGTTGGAACAGTAAAAAAATGTGTTATTTAGTTATTTTTAGATGCTCCAGAATCGTAGAAGAAATTGGATTGCCATCATAATTTAATCACTAGTAGAAAATGTAGTTGTTGCTTTGTTTGTAAGCATATGAAGTGCTGCAAAGATTCGCGGAAAAATTTCAAATTGCTCGGTGCCTGATCATTCCAGCCCAAGCCGCAGAAGCCATGTAATAGTGATGATTCGATATCAAGATTTTAATTTCGATATGATATCGATACGATAATTGGAAAATATCATGATATTGGTATAGATATTTTTAAGATAATAAGTATGTAAATGGTATACAAGTGCAGGAGCAAGACATGAACATTGAGCAGGTCGGTATGCTTTGTTTAGATAATAAAAATGTGTCTCCGGCTGAAATTATATTACATCTGTAGTTAAATTACAACACCATTAACTCGCCCCATTTGTAGTCTTTCTTTCCAGCTATGCAGTCTAGTGAAAAATCTGTAGAAAGTATCGCGATATTATCAAGAATATCGCGATATTGTTGAATATCGCGATATGTCGAAAAATTTGATGTTGTTTTGACGATACAATATGATACAATATATTGTTATGAAAACGATATATCAATATTTTCAATATATCGAATCATCACTACCATGTAAGACTGCATGGGAATACAAGTCTATAATGAGGTTTGAAGTAGAGCCACCAGCGGGGTTTAGGGACAGAGCCGCGGACAGTGAAAGTCGTAGTAACTGTATCTGGTAGCATGTGGATTCGTGCTATCTTTGCTAAACTGAACGAGATTCTGTACACTCCTGCTGCAGATGGGAGATTAATGAGCTGGAGGAGTGGAGGTCGCTCGCGGTGCAGAATATATATTCTTTGTTCTATATGTTTTTATGCCTTTTTGCTGTTGCTGTAGATGTGTTATGTCCTGTATGATTTCACGGCCCGTGACTCCAGCGAGGTTTCAGTTACAGCCGGCTCAGTCGTCTGTGTGCTACAACGCAGTGATTTGGAAGGCAATGTGGAATGGTGTCTGGTGCTTAGACTGGACGGCTGCCGCGGCTATGCCCCGGCTAACTACTTGCAGCCTGTCAAGAAATGATGTACTATATAGTTCGTGAAAAAGTAAACCTCGAATTATCACAAATTAACGATTTCATCAAATGTCAACCGATTTTCGGAAAATACTTTCGCTGGCCACATTAGTGGTAAACTTGAAAAATGTTATGCTGAAGATCTCATCACATTTCAGATGTGTCGTGAAATGCTGTCGGGTTTAGAGTATTCTAAAACTGATTATATTTTACAAGGTAGTATAGCAACATGTTTGGAGTGTGATGGGATGTTTAGAGATTATCTAAATCAGTTAAATGCCACAGTATGTAGGTGAGCGTATTCTGGAAACATGTTCGCATTTGATATCATTGTGACAAACTTTGCGGCTTGCTTTTTATTGGACTGTGATACATTACAATGTTACACAGGGTTCCTACAGGTCAGGGAAAACTGGAAAATGTCAGGGAATTTGTGTTGTCAGGGAAATGTCACGGAAAAATGTTATTTTTGAAAAGTCGGGGAAAATGATCTTGGATCATGCAGACTGCAGATAACTGTGATTTTTTGCATCTCCAAATATTAAAAAACAAGCAAGTTTGCGGCTTCCATTGAACGTCTAAAAGCTAGACGTGCTTCAGCTTTAGGGGGGCTTTGCCACCCTCACCCCCTGACCAGGGCCTCTGTCATTTGCATATTACTTAATACCATTTATAACATTTGTGCGAAAGGGTTATTGTTTTGATAATGTCAGGGAAATTGTCATTCTGTGACGGGAAAAGTCGGTGAATTTTGCTGCAGAAAACCTGTAGGAACCCTGGTTACTTGTGCTGGTGCAGTTGAATATCCGTGAACCGAACAAACTTGTAGTAACTAATGAGCTATATGTTAATAGATCAGATTATAACTACAATTGTGCAGTTGTCCTAATAGCCTAGTGTCACCAAACTCCTTCAGACTCCATGGCTCTATATCATTGCTGTATTATTATTATTATAAAATTAGTATTACTTGCATTGGTTCTTGCATGTCTTCCAGTTTCATAGACTTCGGTTTGTGCAGTGTTATTTTACTCATTCAGTTAGTGGCATTTTATTATTCTGCTGAAGTGAAGCTGTTATTAATTGCATGTGTATTGTGCCGAATGTCTCAAAATTCCATAAAAACTGAAAAAGAGTTGATTATTTTCTCTATTTTGTCATTGTTTGTGCTGTTAGTTTGCATATAATCATTGTTTTTATGCAGATCGTTGTTAAGTATAGTTTTGTAAAGATCTGTTTTTTTCAGGCATTTTTGTGACTGTTAATACTGATGATAACTTGATTGTGTGCTTGCTGCTGCAGTAGCAGTTATAGTTACTGACAAATTCTGTTGCCTGAAAGCTTGGCTGTTACAGCCATTATATGGATCATGTGTCATCTGGACATGTGTATTGCTTACCTGTATTTTTTCTGTATAATTGATCATTTCATTTTGTATTTGTGAATTGTTAGGCAGCATCACCGAAAGCATCATTTGTGACAAAAAAAAGTACGCCCTGCATTGGTCTGTCACACTTGTGCACTCTGCTAAAGCTGTTGAACGGAATGAGGTACTATTTGAAAAGGACACTCGTGTGGCCCCAACTAACACACTGCATTTTTAATGCATTGGAAAGGGAGAATTTTCAGTTACAAGTTGCGGCCAAACCTGACATCGTAGCTGCTGCAGTGATGATGCCGATAGTATACTGTCCGCTATGACATTGCATAATAGCAAATCTGTTGCTGCATAGCACTTGATTTTGTTTCCTTCCATTAGTGGAGGTCGATATCCTGTTTTACTCTTTGATAGGTTTATATTGTTTGTGGGTTTACTTTGAGGTACACTGTAGATCTAATGCTATGCTTTTACCCCTGTCTTCCAATAGACAGCATTCTGAAATTAATGACTCTCTGGAGGATTACAGGGAAGATTATTAGAACTACCATTACTTTTAATTACATATGCACGCGTATAATGGAGTTCTTACAGTTTGAGGTTTAGCTTGTTTTTTGTGTTTTGTGTTTCAGTAAAGGTTAAACCTATCGTTCCTTTACTATGTGTTTGTGCGCATTCTGCCTGGAAAGATCGTCTCTGAAATGACCTATACTGTGTTGGTCAAGACGTTATACTCTACTCACTCACTCACTGTCCCCAACTTTTTCTAGAAAGAAACCTGCTTCTCTCTCCCCCCTCCCCCCTCTTTCTCTTTCCTGGTCTGAGGGCGGGTCACCGCCCCGATCCACTCCAAGAAGTCCTATAGGCGTCGGGGATCCATGTTAAACTTTCCTCCTGGCCAGATGTCCCGCCGGGCCTGGTCGTGAGCTGGAAACTGTAACACCAGGTGCTCTGCTGTCTCGTCTGCACCGTTGAAGTATGGACAGGTGGCAGAGACCCAGCGTTAGATACGGTGCAGATATCCTGACCCAATCTCCCGACCCAAACCTACTTCTACCTCAACAGTTACTTGTGCGGCTGGATTAAGAGCGGAGTTGAAGATTGCAGAAATTGATCTTTTGGAATGTCTAGCATTCTTGAAAGAAAGCAAGCAAGAGGCATGAAAAACAAAATGTAGTTACTAAAAGGGAAAATATATTGGCACAACAATGCCAGACAGATGCCTGTCCTTTTAGCACTCATTTTTTACCGGACTAATTGCCAGAATTCCAGATTGTAGTGTCCAGTTAAATACGATGAAAGGGCTTTTCCTCTAAATGTGTCCATCTGTCTATCAACTTGAGCTCATCTATTCCATGACAGTAGGCCATGTATTACTGTAGCTAATTTACTGCACTTTGTATGCTGTTTTTAATGGCGTTGGTGTTAGGCAGCATTGCTGCATCACAAAGAACAATATTCCAGGCCATTGAGCAAACTGCTAAAGTCATCTGATTGTAAACATTTTTGCACAGAAACATTTCATTACAAAACGAAAACAATGGAATTGTGTGCATTTCAATCTGCACCAAAATTTTTTTCACCATACATTTATGGACCGCCTTACTAATTAGTAATGTTGTTGTACCACATGTTTACTGTACTAGTGCAGTTTGTCCATCTGATCTATCTGTCTGTCTGTCTGTCACACCTGTGTTTTCTGCTAAAACCGTTGAACGAATTAAGAAGGCATTTTTCAGGACACATATGTCCTCTATGTTGCATAGTATTAGACACCTGTAGTTATATTCAAGATAGTTTTAGTTCTTTTAGTTTATGTGCTGGATCAGCCAGTAGCTCCCCTTGCTTGACAGTTTAGTTTTACAGTGTAAATTACATATTGTACCATGTTGTGTTGTATCAGCTCATGTGTCCTAGTCAAAAATTACATTATAAGTTGCTTTCAAACGGTCATGTGACTTTCCATCCCTAATAGTTATAAATGTAAAAAACTTACCAGTTTAAAACTCAGTGTAAGGACGACGTGACGATATATCAGTCCACTAAAACGGCAAAAATCTTTTGATTAACTACATGGTGCTATACATGCGGCGTCCTTACAAGCTGACTCTAGTTGATAATAACTAACAGAAATAAAGAAACATGTAA
>Ga0209367_1000393_pt1 | contig 41708 bp, 23 predicted proteins | sample WorMetLIZISLAND2_FD_187412 | JGI IMG/M metagenome (GOLD analysis project Ga0209367, IMG submission 187412) | Marine gutless worms symbiont microbial communities from Max Planck institute for Marine Microbiology, Germany - Olavius geniculatus... ...
GAAGTCTGCAGGGAAAAATTGAAAATGACACCATCGGATAGCCTAGGCCCGAAAATAGGGGTGTAGGTAAAACAGCGCGCAATTATTTTTTACGATGGCCGAGTTGTAGTCAGTTTTGTCCCAAAATTTGTTGCCATGGCAACAGAGGTCGGCATGAAAGAAATTTAAATGACACCATCGGATAGCCTAAACCTCAAAATAAAAGGGTAGGTGCAAACAATTATTTTTTACGGAGACCGAGTTGTACCGCTTTGAAGTCCCCATAGGCCTTAATGCTTTTGTTAAATTTGGGGGGAAGGGTAAAATAAAGGAAGAAGTCATCAGATTTTTATTTCGAAAAACTCGATTTTACTTTTCGGGCCCCAAATCACTGTGCAAAATTTCTTCAAAATCGAATCAAAATTGCGGCCGTAGGAGTGTTTACAGACAGACTGACAGAATGACGGAATGACAGACAGACGCAAGTGATTTTATAATCTGTCCCATGCTATGCTATAGCAATGGGACAGATAATTAAATGGATACAAATGCTATTGGATTAATGAAGTTGCTCAGTGTCGCCTGAAATTGCTTTTCACGTGTGCTCACATATACGGACTTAATCATCCAAGCTTCAAACTTCTTTACAATTTACTTCTAACGTTTGAATGTTCCATACGTTTAAAATGACGCATTTTGCGCTTGAACTCTTTGACTTTTTTGCGCCGTGCCCATTTGACGCATTTTCTTTCTATCGGTAACGATCGTTTTTATTACTGCATCACGGTCAATGTTTGAATTGCCGGGGATTTGAGGGGGGTGAACCTCAACTGTTTTTAACCCCCTAACACACTGTGAAATTATGTTCTGGGGGTGTCAGCTATATATTATATACATAGGATTTATATCACAATTTTGGTCTGGTTCCGATCGTCGAAAAGTTCAACCCCCTAGCTAATTTTTCACAATTCAAACACTGATCACGGTCAATTGACAGTTTTGACACATAAACTTATTACCCACGAGCAAGATGATTATTTTTATTTCTTTTTATTTTACAATGTTTTAAAGCTATATGTAAGAATACAAGTTGATTCTTAACTAACTTGGTACAGTTGATGCATGGGGCTCTTGCGAACGATGAGTGTCAACTGTTAAAGCTGAATGCTGATTTGTCAATGACGGATTAAGATTAGGGCTTAATGCCGCGGCTGTGGAGATGCCATGAAGTAAGTAAGTAATGATAGGATGATCGCATTTCAGCAGTGAGTGACGTTGACACTAAATTGATCGCCAAAATTATTTAGTTCCTTACGTCAAGTCGCACCTTAAAAATTATTGCAAATTTGTACGAGCTTATGTTTCATCAAACGTGTATGCGTGCGATATAAATTTTTGCAGTTTGCATTTTTGGTCAGGTTACTTTGTGTTGTCATATTTTGTTGTTTCAAGTTTTGTGTTTCTTTTTTTCGAACGTTTTATTGCGTCATAATATAGAGAAAAATATCATTGTCTGTACCCGGACCCGGTTCCAAAATTTATTATCCGGTTCCAAATCCGGGTAATTGATACTCGTGTATACACTAAATACTGACGATGTCAGTGAAAAACCGCATTTCTTGCGATCTTTGTGGAGAAGTTCTACACTGCAAAGGAAATTCAGTTTCACGCAATCTCGTTCATGGACGTTAGCATTGGTACTGTTAACACATTATTGACGTTTTATACAAAAACACCTACTTTGTGAAAAATATTCGTTAACTGGGGTATGTCCTCGTCATTGAAGTATCGTTTTTTTCATTTACATGAAAGTTGAAACAGGGTACGGGTACCCGAGAAATTGCAACCGGGTACTCGGTTCCTAAAACGGGTAATGCTGGGAATCACTATCTACAAGGCACAGTGTTTCAAGAATACAAGATCTGTCACTAAAAATCACTATTTTGGTAAATTTAAGGGCACTATTAAAATTTCGTCCAGAGAGTGGAGTAAAAGGGCTACCCGGGGCCCCGCGACGTTTGGGGGCTTCGCCATTAGCCAGAAATATAAAGTACGCCAGAATGAACCACTTGAAAAAAATTGAAAATTTTCTCCCCAGAAGGCCCCGTGAAAATGTTTGGAGCCTCTAGAGAATGTTTCCCCTTGCCCCGCTGTGGCTGTCGACGAGCCTGGGCTTCAGTATCTTTTTTGTCGTGAAGCTGCAGCTCAGCGTCGGAAAATTGCAACTTTCTTCCCCCTCGAAATTTTAACAAACGAGTGACGCCACTGAATTTAGCGTAAACAGTTGGTTTTTCCCTCACTCATTCGACACCCGACCACAAACTTTAGGCCGTTCGTCGAGTTCGTAATTAGCATAAGAGGCGGCGTCACGGATCACTTTTTACTGAGGTCAATCGGCCAATGAAGAGCGGACGAAGGTCAGCGGCGGACCAATGAGGGCGCCGGGCGATGAATACTAATAAGCCGGAGGCGTTAAGAGCGCTTTGATGAATGGCGGTTAAACGACAGACGCCGATCGTGACAAAGATAAAGAGTGACATCAGTGAGTGATCGGGCGGCGTGTAACGAGATATCGCAATTTGGGACCGACTAACAGCCGTTTAGCCATTTCGCCGCGGTAGTTCCGATAAAATCGATACAGATCGATTAAAACTAGCCTATAGGCCTACGGTGTACAGTCGCGTGTCGTAAATTAGCGCGGCTCTGATTTCGTACACACGACAATGATGGATATGTTTTCAAATCTTCTGCCGTTTAGTTTCCCGCCCGTGATTTCGACGTACGGGACCATCGAAGGTTTGTTTGAAGTAATTTGCACGTATTGTGTTGACAAATATCCCAAAGTTTCGGCATAAGTGCAATTAGTAGATGACTGACATGACTTGTGCCATGTGTTGTCCCGTGTTAAAACGAATAAGCACTTATAATGCATGGCTTTGTTTCTACGTTATGCTTTAATATCTTTAAATAGGCCTACATATTTTGTTCAATTATAAACAGGGCTTGCCATAATGCTATTTGAGGCGATTGAGGCGATCGATCGGTGGATCGCCTAAATCGATCGCTTAAACGCCCGCCAGGCATCGATTTTTCGATCGCCTACTCGCTGGCCACGCTTAGAAATTTTTTGTCGCCAAATTGACGCAAATTTACGATCGGTCAGTTTTCATTTCACCATAGTGAATTGAGAAGCAAATTTCAGGAGGCGTAAACGATAAGAAAACTTTAAAAACGTACTTGTTTTTTTTACAATTTTTGGTTTGCTCACTATGATTGAAAATTTTATTTGTAGGAGTTATGTTACGTTCTGTCTGCTTTTTTACTCGTGGATTTGTGAAAACGCTCACTGAGCGCGAAATGAAGAGTGACGTCGTTGGGACTTAGTCTTATAGCCAAGGACGTCCACTCTATTTGCAGGTGGAAGCCGGATGCTTTCTGGAAAAGTTGTGGATTAAACTGGAAAAATTTTCGATTATGAGATGCGTTTTGAAAGTCCAAAATTTGTTTTTAAAAATGCATTTACTGCCGCTGTAGATTCTTTGTAGCTAAATCTTTTGAAGAAAAAGAGAAGAAAAAAGAAGGAGAGAGGAAAAAAGGAAATGGGTTGGTGCGACTTGGAGATGGTGAGGGTGGTTGCTTTTTGGTGCGAAGTGACCCCCTGATCTTAGCGTTTATACAGACTACTCATTTTGTGTGCTATGTGTGGTTGCGTTTTGTCAATCTGTTTTATTAAAGAGAGGTGATGATGATGATGACTTTACAGTCCTCGTCATAATCGATCGTCTGCGGCGCGATCGATTTTTCAATCGCCTTTCATTTTCACATGGCAAGAAGCCCTGAATGTAGGCGCCAACCATTATAACTAACTGGAGCATAAACGTATAGGCCCACTGTGTGTAAACAGAAAATAGTTTAAAGAGCATTGCGCATATCGCGGTCAAATTAATTAAGATCCACAAAATTATAATACAGTAGGCCTAAATCGTAATATTGATTAACTACTAACTGTTTGAGGTAAAAATTGCGATACTGTCAGCGGTTCTAACTACAGTACAATGAAAATTACATATATGTGTAGTTATTTTTATGATACTTATGTATGCAGTAGGCCTAGTGAACGTAATGAGCTTATAAACGTTGGTTGTTAATTTCGAAAATTAGGCCTACACGTTTTACGTAAAAAATCGAGACAATAACGCAGTTATAAAAAGTAAAAATTGTGCACTGTGAGTACCAAATTGCGATCCATAATTTTACACAGATATTTTAATATATTCACCATGTTACTTTCTTTATCATGGCCGCCCGAAACGAGATACATGTAACACAAACAGTATTCGCAAATAACGACGTTAAAACCCAACTTTAGTGTCCGTAGAAAACCGATCTTAGGAATTAGGCGGTCATCAGCAGCGCCATGGGTTAAAAATAATTAGGCGAAACAGGAAGTTGCAATTTTCCGACAGAATTCCAACAGACAGCTGCAAAATTCTGACAGAGAAAATTGTGGATGTTGTAAATTTTATTTATTGTTCGCTTTTTGCTCATTCGGCGAGTAAGTAGTAGTAGGCCTATGTAACATAGTAACAAACAGCGATTTCAGACTTTACAGCTTTGCATTAAATTACTTTTGTTGCGAGGCAAAGCGATAGACCTAAAGTGCAACAGACCAATAAACAGACTGATTATGCTGCTGCAACATTTATTGCTTTTTGTTGTTCCAATTTAAGCAGTGCTGGGCTAGTTACTTCCAAAAGTAACTAGTTACCGTTACTAGTTACTGTTCCCAAAATATAACTAGTTGCTCAATTAGTTACTTCTATAAAATTGTAACTAGTTACTTTGCTAGTTACACTGTTTCATAAGCATTCTAATAATGCACTGTTACAAGTGGCAACACGGTTTGTACTAAATCAGTATTTTAAGCACCACAACAAAACATTGAAGATTCATAAATGTCCCGAGACACAACACAACTCATTAGTCATCAACATTTAAGGCAATAATTTTATAGCAAATTTGCTGTGTTTAGGGCAGGGGCGAGTGAATCAGCTAGGCGGAGTGTTCATCAACGGGCGCCCTCTACCGAGTCACATCCGACTGAAGATCGTCGAGTTGGCAGCACGCGGGGTCCGACCGTGTGTCATCAGCCGAACTCTACGAGTCAGTCACGGATGTGTTAGCAAGATTCTTCAGCGCTACCAGGTAGGCTAGCGTCTATCAGTTATTTTATTCGTTGATCGTTGTGTCGAGCCTTGGGTACGATATGTCGTCTGTCTGTCGTCTGTAACGCATGCATTCTACTGTGGCTAAACGGTACGTTGTAGGTCGGCGATACTACCGTTAGATAAGGCGATGACGAGTTTTCATTGCCTGTCAATAATAATCACGTCTTTATCAGCAGCGGTTTGGCCGCAATTTTGAATGCAAAGTTTCTCCCTGCGGTCATCACTAACGTGCGCCGAATTACCGTATTGTATGCTAGCGTTGATTGCAGCGTTCGATATAGCAGTGTTACCATAGCGCGTATGAGCTTGTAGTCACTTTAGAAGATCGCTTTCTTTCCGAACGCTGGCATTCGGATATAAGCGTCGCTAGCGACACTTTTTTCTTTTTTCCGTTTTTTTCTGCGTTACTGCTGTGCTTTTTCTCTGTGTCGTTTATTGTCTACTGATGTCGTTTGATTAAAAATTACCAAAAGCATACTGTATTGTATTGTATAGGAGACGGGGAGCGTGCGACCAGGGGCTGTGGGTGGCAGCAAGCCACGTGCTGGAGACATTGATAGCATGATGGTCGAACGACCACCCACGACCACACCGGTAGACCTGCATGACGACTTGAAGAGAAGTTCTAAGCAAACACATGACAACGTCATCCAGGTCTTTACCTACTTAACGCAATACCGATATGCACAGCACAACTGTCCCTTCTTTGGGCTATTCTGAAAATCTCTATTTTACACACACTGGTAGCAAAGTGATATAGTCTACAACACAAGTACAAAAATACACAAGAGAACTGCTAAAAATGTCGCGAAATTATATTTTTCAACCAATTTGTTCAACCGACTAGGCCAACTAATGTGTGGCGTGTATGAAAATTTCGTCAATGTTTTTCCCGTTTTTCCTTAATTTTCTATTATGTATTTCGTTGTATATTTACCAGTGATGGCAAAAAGATGTCAGAATTTTTCACAGAGCTAAACGGGAGGCCTCGGTTTACTAACAAACATTGCTGTAATAAATAAATAAATAAATAAATAATTATTAATCGTAGGTGAATATTAGCGATAGCCGGAAGAAGGACGTTGTGCCGCTCACTGCAAATGCGCACTTTTTTACGCGCTACAGCTATGCTGTAGAGCGTCTATGGCACGATGTGTCGTCTGTCGTCTGTCGTCGTCTGTAACGTATGTATTGTGGCTAGACGGTGCGAGATAGGGCCTAAGTTGCTATTGATCACTGATAGAAAGTCGCATATTGGCTTTCAAATGCCATCAAATTCATTGACCTTGGATGACCTTGAATGGTCATAGCGGACTACGGTATGCCAATCGTGCGGTATTGTAGATAAACGGTAAGTCGTAGGAAGTCAGCGGAACTGCAGCGGTTTGGCCGCAATTTTTAATGAAACATCTTAAGCTATAAGTAGCGGTTGTATCTCGGAAACGGTGAAAGATAGGTTACTATTAATCACTAATAGAAATTGGCATACGTCCTTTCAGATGACGTGAGAATTATCGACCTTAGATGACCTTGAAGGTCAGTACTGCAACAGGAATCGTATAGACTGTAGCGCTGCTTCCCTAGCGACAGCTAGGCTTTCTTGTTGTGTATTTGTCAGAGATGTGGTGATAGTCTACCGGTGGCCGACTGCACGACAACTGACGCAACAGATGACGTCATTCATGACGATTGCCACAAACCAAGCAGAGACTTGAGACAACGACGAACGGCTTTAGATGAACGCACGATCCACACGTCATCACCCAGTCCACATTCTAACGGTAGATATATCAGTTGGATTAATTTGTGTCTCGGCGACATTTACATTTACATTGTATTTTCACTTATGATCAGACAGAGTCGGCCACTGGCACAAAACTGATTGGCAACCGTCATTTAACAACACCACTGGTAAGTATAATCTTGCATACACTTTCCGTCGCCTCCTCAAAACTCATGGCTTCCAGCAGGCCTACAGCTCCCTCTAGCGGCTAAGCCAAGTGCCTCAGATTCGGCCACTGGCTGACATTGTGCACTTTAAATATTGCACTTACTTACTTAATAACTTAGACCACTGCGCATCGTAATCGAAGTGTATGATCGAAACGGGCATTTGCAGAGCTAGAAAACCTACATTTGTTGATAGAGTGTTATTTAAGTTTTAAGTTTTTAAAGGTTTTTTAACGTTTTAGGGTATTGAGTTTGTTTAGGTTTTGGGGTTTTACTGTACAAAGAAGACGCGATACAAAATTACGACCCAGCAAAAACATCTCATGCTCTTGCCATTCCTTTCTTACATCGTTCACAGCAAAACACAAAAATCACGATTAAAATGTTAAAACAAGCACGATCGGTAATTTTAATTGCACAATAAATTAAAATGAAAAAATCTAAAACCCAACATTTGACTACGGAGGTTTTTCAGGTTTTCGAAAAAAATTAAACAATTTTGTCAGCTTTAGGCACTTGTTATATTTCGATGAGCGCCAGCGGTAAGAGCTATTTCAGTTCTCTCTCGGGGAAAACGATTTTTCGTTGTGTGTTGTATTCGTTGGTATCAGCTTATCAGATATCCAACAGCATACTGCGCTGAGGTCATCACTGAACACTGAACTGGACGAATTTTAACGACGGTGCTAAGCAAGAAATGAAAGAAATAAATGAATGAATGAATGAATGAATGAAGAAGCGATTAACTATAATAACTTTGGCACAATGAACCGTAGCGAACGTCTGTACATTTCGTTTATTGACGAACTGATTGACTGTGATCAAGGATAGCGTTGTATCTTCAACTCGTATCCAATGCCTTACCTTTGGGACACGTGGCACATTAGATTGCTATTCAGCAAACGCTCTTTGCTTACGACTGCGATAGAAAGTCGTACGTTTCTTAAGCCCAAATTCATTACGCCGACTTTGCGACAAATTATGTCGCCGACTTTCATGATTTGTGTCCACGGTATGTAGTTCCGCGGGGAAGTTTCGGTGAAAGTCGGCGTAATGGAATTTAAGCTTTATCAAGCACGGCGTATTGTGTGGTATATAGTTCCATGTATCCGTGTCTAATTTCGTTGTGAATGGCTTACAGTTTGCTGTGTGCAGTTCTCAGTGAAATCTCAAAGGTAATAGCGCTCAATAATGCAAACTATTCAACGAAACTCAATAGCTTGGTTGCATTGCGGTCCGCTTTGTTCAACGTGCATTGCACAGAAATTCTTTGGCTTGTAGATAAACCGAACCCATAGCCTGCATTCAATTAACATATTGTCCATGGCGTCGCATTACGAAACGGTATCATACGAATAAAAACGTACAGTATACTCTGTTTAATGCTTCTGCAGATTTTAAAATACATAGGTACGAAGTATGTAGAACTGTTGCAAAGTTTTAATTTAATATTTTTCGATGCAGAATTTAAACTATGCAAGCGAATAAAATATTGAAGTCACACAGCAGTTTAGAAAATGCATACACATCTTACCAGTTTTAAAAGTTGAATTCAAACAAAATTTAAATTGTAATTACATTGCGTATTTAAATTAATAATTTACAAATAGATTAAAACATAATTGTCATTGTTACTTTTCAATTTCAATTAAATTAAATTTGAAATTGCAACGTACTCTATATCTCAAGAACAGACATATAGGCTAAACATTGATAACGTTTGTTCTTTTGCCCCTTTCTGTGTCTGTGCCGTAAAAGCTTATACGCTTTTTGCTGTGTATTTTGTATGTTTTGTTTTTGCATAATAAACGATTAACTCAATTTTTTGTGCATGATAAGCGTGATATTACATGTCTGTTCGTTAGCAGACCAAGTGTTGACGGACGACGAAGAAGACGAAGATGAAATCTGCGTAGATGAAGTATCATCTCGGAGCAAGCAGAGACGCAACCGAACAACATTTAGCGTCGACCAACTTGAACATCTGGAACGAGCCTTTGAACGCACACATTATCCGGACATCTACACGAGAGAAGATCTCGCCAGACGAACTGGCTTCACCGAAGCAAAGATACAGGTCAGAACAAACACGTAGGTTTTACGTTGTCCAGAGGCTTCTATCCCCTCCCCTCAAAAAAATTGGGAATCGAAAATCGGGCGCAACTTCCCCCAACTTTTGGACTCAAGTTCCCCCCCACTTTCTATTCTGGGCTTTTTCCTTCCACTATGGGTAAAGTTTTGTTGACAGCGTAGACTGAAAAATAGGGGAAAAGTAAAAAAAACATGGGAAAGTTTTATTAAAAGTGTAGATTGCTCAGGGGAAAATAAGGGGGAGTTTTGTTAAGAATGTTGTTTGCCCAGTAAAAATAGGAAAAGAGTTTTGTTATGGATGCAGATTACCCAGTAAAAATAGTCGGGGAAGTTTCGATTTATCCCTATAACAAAACTTTTCCTTTTATTTTTCACAGGGCGCAAGCGGCGCTTATTTGGTATAGGGATAGGAGCCACTGGCGTTGTTTTCCATTCTCAACTCTGCTATTGCTATTCCCCAAAGCTCAGACAACATTGTCCGCAAATTATTTCGTGCCGCCGAATATCTGAGATATAATGTATTCCACTAGTTTTACCGTGTCCAGTTGATTACATTAGGCTACTTCCTGTTTTGGAGAAAAGCGAGATAATGCATTGTTATTCCAAAGTTTCGACAACACTGTCGAAAACAAAATTTTATGCGGATTAATCCGACACTAAATATTTAAAAAACACCGAACTAAAACGCGAGATAATTCTTTCACCGGTTTTACTGTATCTGTTTGATTACATTATTTTTTCTGTAAATATTTGCATTTTTTTGTTCTACTAAGTATATGCAATTTTTCTTCTATATGCTGTTTTCTTTGACGACTCAAAGCTTTTTACAGCCTAGTTTTTAGGCCATTTTAACCTCTATTTCTCTTTGTGCCTCAGATTCTGTGCAGCAAACAAACATGACATAACATCAACTTGATAACATCGACTAGCGGCATCCATAATAACGAATGTCGCATTAAATTCTGCGTTGCCGTATAAAGTACATGGAAAGAAATAATGGCCTGTATAAACGCATCCGTGTGGTGAAGATCTGGCCCGTTGAAAAGAAGAAAATGGAAAAGTGGCTCCCCACGTCCAAGCCCGTCGAGAGCCACAGCAGGGCCCGAGCTAACATTATCGCGGGGCTTCTCTGGGTAGAAAATTTTTGAATCTTTCTTCTCATAATGGCGCATTCTGGTGTACTTTATATTTTTCAGCGACGGCGGCGCCCCCAAACGTTGCGGGGCCCGGGGTAACATACCTCCTCTACCCCCGCCCTTTCGACAGGCCTGTCGTCGTCCAAGATGAACGAGAAATAATTTCGTTTGCTTTCTGTGCCACTGAACATGGTTCAGTTTTCGCTTATGCTTTAAGGCGTCTCTTCGAAACGTAAACTTAACAATTTTTTGAGATATTGAGTATTTCTTCTTGTACTAATACCGAACGTCTGGCGTCACATAAGTGGCCATTAGTCCTGTGACAGCCAGCGGATAACCAGCATAATTTGTTGTTGTTAAAAGTTCCATTTTGTGCTACTGTATGATAATTGCTGGTATCTGCAAATAAATGATTTGATTTGATTTGTATCTGTGTGTTTCAGGTGTGGTTCAGTAACAGACGAGCTCGCTGGCGCAAACAAATGACCAGCGGTCAAGTTGTTGGCTACAACTCTTCTGACGTCAGTTTTACGTCATCGCCTCCATTATCAGCAGCTGCAGCAGCAGCAGCAGCCGGCGCTTCATCTTTCTCTCTTCCGCTGCCGCCGCATCCCAACATTCCCGGTATATATACTCCAGTTTCACTTTGCGCCAAGTTTCTGTACTCGCAAATTCACCGTCACAGACTAACAGTGACAGAGCTCTGTCGACACACGGCGCGCCACAAATGCTGCTCACTTATTACTTAGTCACTTACTTAGTTCCCATTTTTAAAAAGCGAAATTGTGTTGCGTGTTTTATGTGACGGAACTAAAGCATCATTCGCCGTTCTTGAGGTCATAATTGAAGAAATATTTTTAGTTCCGTACAAAGTAAATAATTTATTAATTACTATACAGCTATGTGGTGCGTACTCACAACATAATCACTGAAAAATAATAAAATATTAACATAATCAGTGCTCGTTTCATTGTTGTAAATTTTGTTTTAGCGCCTCTTTTGCCGAGCGTGCCTTCGTCCGGTTTCAACGCCAGTCTGCTATACTCAACGCTGCTCGATGCAAATCGCCAACATCGACAGGTAAGGACAGATTATCTTCTGTGTTTATATAAGCCTATTGCAAAAATTTTATTCTTAAACATCCCAGTGTTTATTTCTATGAGTTTTGCACACGGGTGCCTTACAATACAATATATTCATTTTTCATCCATCCATTCGTTAGTCATTTTTAGTTCAAAATTGATGACAGCTCATGACGCATTCATTTATGCGATCTTTACTATCTTTTTCAGTTGTAGGCAGTTTTTTTCGTCCATTGTTTGATGTCGTCTGTCTGTTAAGCTATTGTTGATTGTATTTTGATCACATAAGCCATTGTCTTTTTCAGCACAATGTGCAATGATAAACTCCTGTCGTGTTATTTTTGATTAAACTAGTTTAGTCCGCGTTCTGTCGATGTAAGCATTAAAACGATCGTACATCTTCAGTACAAACAGCATCATAATATGTAGCAGCGCTGTTAGTGTTTGATTTAGATCTAAATAATTTTTACAGATTTAAAATGTATTTAGAAGTTTTGTTTGCAATTTTTTTGTGTGTGTAAAGAAAACGGAACCCAAAATTTGAGACCCAGACCGAGCATGCGTCATTTTTATGGCACATTGTTTTCGTAGAGTCACTGATGGCAAGTTAGAGCTTATATAAAATATGAAATTAAATTCAACTTCAAGTACAAATTGCACATAACAAATAACAACATACAAAACTCGAACTTAGAACTTCTGATGCGTTACGTTTTTTAACAAAAAGCTGTTGCTAGGACAGCCGACCGTACTGGTTGTCAGTGACCTTCAAGACTTTGACGACCAAGACCAAAACCGAGACCAAGGTCAGTAATTTCATTTCATTTAAAAGGGCGTATGCGATTTCCTATTAATGATCAATAACAACCTTGGTCCTATCTCGCATCGCTTAGTCACAACACATCGTGACAGAGGACGGACAGACAGACGACAACCCGTACCATAAGCCAGATCCTTACTTGAGTACGGTTGGCTAAAACTTTTAAAGTTTTTTTTTAGGTTTTTCGATCTAGTTTTTCAGCCCTGTGTTAATTTCTGTTTATCAGCTGGTTCCCGGCGCGTTGTTACCTGCGGCCGGGAGTATACGGCCACCGGTACCAGCGTCAGTACCAGGCTGGCCGTCGTCATCTGTATCACTAGACGATGTCAACTCGCTGTCAAGCTACATCGCCAGTATTCATGCCGCTATGCCTTACAGCTTACCTGCTGCACTGCCCGACACTTCTGCAGAAGGTAACTATGTGCTGGAATCTTGTTGTCTGCTTTTCGGCAAAAAAACTGTTTTCTGGACACAATTATTGCAGGCAAAAATCATTGCCGGACACTTCAGATAATAATACACACAGAGAAACCTCGTATTAGCCGCGAGTGGTAACAGATAGTGAACATATAACGGAAATAACACCAAAATAAGTAATAATAATGACTAAAAATTAGTATTATGTATCGTATTCTACGTTTTTTCTTGGAGAACCTGTTTTTTGGACATAACTGCAAGCAAAGGTCAAAGAGATTGCTTCGACTTTGTCTGAAAAAGGCCGTCAATTGCAGTATTTTACACCAAAATCTTAAGAACTGTTATGAATAAGAACGACGAATATCTTAGCCTTCTATGTTGGATCTTGACTTGTTCCGCATTTTCGCCGTGCTTGTTTGCCTTAATAAGAATCGATCGGTTTCGCAAATTGCCACCGCTACTCAATAACCGCAATTTTGACGTCGCCAGAGTTATGAATAGCAATTGCCGTTCCTTGATATTTGCTGCATGCGATGCGATGTGAACACAAAGCAGTGATATCCAGTAAAACATTAAACTCATCAAGCAAAGACACATGACAAAGACTTAGATATTTGCCAAGATTATTTTAAATTGATAATAATTCTCTGTCATTACAGTTATTACTCAAAATTAAGTTTGCACGTTACCATGCAATTATCATCCGTCTGAGAACGTTATTATTTTAGTCAATGTTTAGTTCTACACATAGTTCTTGATATTCCGTTCGTTCACTTGGTTACAGGAAACACTAAAAGTAATCACTTTTCTAATCAGCCTTACGCAATACATTTACAGGGGTATTTTGTTTACATTTCGATACCATTGGATGCTTCCGGTCGCTGAATATTTTCAGTTCTGTTCTCGGATATGGGTGTTTTCGTGTGTGTGCAGAGCGCCGTCTGGCGGTGGAACGACACATTATGTCGACACTTCATCGTGACCAGCTCAGTCGACAGGTGTCGCTACAGCAGCTTCTTACATCCCTCAATACCGCTGCTGCTGCTGCTGCTGCCACGGGATCCCGGTTACGATGACAGAATCCATGTTTATGTTGTATCCTATACAAGGTGGGCCAAAATGGCACCGTTTTGTGCGCCTTATAACTTCACCAGATATTAACCGATTTTCAAAATCTTTCGCTGTCAAAATCATGAGAAAAGTTTTTATTGCACTATCACACACATCTTTATTCACCGTATTTGGTAGAGAAGAAATAAACAAAGAATAAACAAAGAAAGTTCGATACAAAAAAAAATCTTAACTAAGACTTAACTAAAATCATAAAATGTAATATAATGTCCATAGTCAGAACTCAGTTGATGCAGCAAGACAGCAGAGATGACATAAAAAAATTATTGCACTGGCTGAACCGTGACAAAAAATTTCTTTCAAGTCTAGAAATTGCATCAGCTACAGGTAAACAATTGAACATATTCATACATTTAGCAATAACGTCATCAGACCTAGTCTGAAATATTTTGCTGAAACAACTCCATGACATACTGCAAAGACTATCGCTATAGATCTCACCACACCTTAAGTGTGTCGCTACACTACCTGGCGTACAAAAACGGTGCCAGCTTTTTTGGCCTGCCGTGTATAAGCGGTGGTGTCGTGGCCGAGAGGGGCAAGAGAGTAATTGTTCGCTCCTCGCACCATCTGTCGGAAGAATGTCTAAAAATTTTTTTCTTCTATGAAATTTATGAGAGTTGAATACTGACATTTTAGGAAAATTTAAGGCGAAATTGAAGCCCATAATCTCCTCTGTCAGAAATTTGCAGTTGTTTGTGGAAATTCTGTCAAAAATTTGCCATGTCTGTAGAAAAATTGCAAATCCTGTTTCGCCTACTTTTTTAACCCACGACACCACGAAGACAGCCCGACTAACGGCCGACTGCGATACTTCAAGACGGCGCTGCATGTACGATAAAACTGAAACGCTACTAAAAGACAATATCGCACGCGAATTGTTTCGTAATGTTTCAATTATTCTATCATCGTCAGTTTCAGTGGCACATGTCATTGTAGGCACCGCTTAACTCGACTTTAAAGCTGCGTCGCTGATTGTAGAAAAATCAGCCTTCGAATTTATAGAAAATGATTTTTTTGGGTACTTTCTACAAGTTTTTTGTCCGAAAAATACAGAAACTTTTTTCGTTTGTTGATGCAACTATGTCATGAAAATGTAATGTTGCTTCAGAATGTAAAAAAGAAATGGCATAAGTGCTTAGTATTCATGTGTACACTGTAATACGTATAAGCCAATTCATTTAAATATATTCAAAATAGCAGTTGATTGTTATTACACCACTGGTTTAAAAAAATTTTCTACAAAGATTAAAAAGTTATCTAATTCGTAAAGAAAGAGATAAAAAGGTAACCCCAATTGCTGCCAACTGTTAGCAAAAAACAATTACGTACAAGTAGAAAATTTTTTTTATTATTAATTAATATTACGTTTATTATTGTTATTGTTATTCTTAGTAGTAGTATTGGCTAACATTTGTAATGTAAATGCAAGATATTTAAGAAAAAAATGGAAAACATCTTTGTCAGAGTTCTTTGTTTTGTGTTTTGAACAAAACGCAGACAGCAACTAAATTTGGGCGCGTTTTAACGGGCGGAATGAAATAGATGTCTGCCCGGTCCGCTTTAGTCGAAGACAATCGGGCCCCCGAACGACGGCAGATGGTGTTTCGTGTTCCCAATGGGACGAGCGGGACCGAAGCGAGACGGACCCGGTCAGGCCCACCCGATGTTGAGACAGAGCCGAGAGCACTGTGTGACATGACAATGAAGTGTAAAGGCGGCGGCGACGGAAATTAGCTGAGTCGCGGCGCTGCATTAGAAACCGATTACACCAGTACGACATTACGATGACTGAGACTGGCCATCCACGTAGACCTACCACAGGGGCCGGCGGTCGTCCAGCCATGACCGGGCGTCGGCAATTTGAAAGCAAGCGAACGCGCGAGGCCGCGAAGGCCGGCGACTTTTGACACCGGGCTAGCGGTTCAAACGCATCACACACGGTGTTAGTGCGACTGATATTTCTCCACGCGAACTGTACATCTAGGCCTATAGGCTAAAAGATGTTCCGACAAAAAACTGGGAACGACAAAATCGGAAAAACAGTGATGTAGGCTTAAGTTAGGAAATAAGTGAGTGAGTGAGTGACAAGGCCAGTACCAAATTATACTGCTTGGTGACAAAGGCACATGTGTGTGAACAACTTGCCCAAGGTTGTTACCTGACAGTGCACCGGGCGGGAGTCGAACTTGCAACCTCAGGGTTACAAGTTCGACACGCTACCGTTACACTGCCAAGCCACACTATAAAGTGCGGTTTACTGATAAAGCGGGATATAGCTAATATTATTAGTCTGTTTCAGCACAGTGATCGAATTAGTGACGGGATTAGCTAACTTCATTGCTAATCCTAAGCATAACCCGTGGGCACGCGTTCGTTCGAATGCCAGTTGGACTGACACGGCTCTTCTTGGCCGCCGAAGACGCGACCAACAAAGCCTCATCTGCCATGCAACGTTGGGCGTTGACTGAGGGTGTAATGGATCAACGGACGTCCGTGTAGAAGAACACCGGGCAGCTGGGCCGCTAGATACCTGGCAGCATCAGTACATTAGTTCTTCCGCTTCGACAGACCGCTCTAAATGCACACGCAGCCAACCAATTTGCCGCTTGATTGGCGTTGAATCCTTGACGTCCGTCGTTAAATGAACTGAGACTGAGACACTGCAGCACCACGGCTCTACGGGTGTGGGAGACGGACATTTACCCCGGCCCGTTTTCAATGGCATATGTCATTTATCCCCTGACCTGCAACTTCCGATAACGTTATGACAAAATCCAACCTGTAGTACTCAGGGAAAGTAGCCTATAGTTGCAGCACGGAGTCGGCAAACGCAGTACGAGCTTATACCACTCCAGACACTGCGGTATCGTACTTAAACCGCGCTCGGATCGCATAGACCACACCGTCGTTTGCCTTACGACGCACGACTGAAGCCGAAATTTGTGAAACTTTATAGGGTGTTTACACGATCCAGCAAACGTCCAGCAAACGTCCAGCTCCATTATAACATATACAAGCAAATGTCCAGCATTAGCACGTGTATTTTGAATACATTTGCTGGAAGTTTGCCGAACGTTTGCTGAATCGTGTAAACACCCCATTACAGTAAGCTACCAGTGCGAGCTGAGCCAGAAGTTTTACCGTAGTAGACGCAATAGGCTTACAGTTCAAGCATCATCTCAACCTTGCAACGTCCAGGAGAAAAAGTTCGGGTGGAATATGTCCGGGGGGTAAATGTCCCGCGCCTTTACGAGCGCAGGCTGGCTACGGACTGACTACTCGTCTAAATGACCAGTGTCTGCATGAGCGTCACCACATTGCACCACCATCAGACACTGAGACAGTCAGGTTACTTACTGCTCAAGCGGGGTCAAGCTTCCGCGTCATTAGATAATAATAATGTCTCGTTCGTTCGTTCGTGTCCGTGTGAGAAAACAGCATGTCAAGAGTCTGAGTGTCCACATAGGTATAGATCCGCACTCGTTGCGGTTGACTAAAGCAATGACGGTTCTAGCCTGAAGCTGGGGGGGGGGTACTACGAACTGGTTGGTGACGTGGCGTAGTTGGTAACGCGTTTCGGCTGAAACGAAGTTACTCTACGCCGGACCCGGTTAGTACTGCGATGGGTGACTGCCTGCGGGCAGGTAAACCATCTCGGTGCGAAGCCTGCCAGTTAGGTCGACTCAGCCTTCTACCCTCCGTGGGACGGTAAAATGAGTAGTAACTCATTTACATGGGTTACGGAAGGTGGGGACCTTGGTACAGCTGACTGGGGTTGCCTAGCTGGTCGCTGTGCCAGCGTGTGTCTGCAGGCTGCACATGGTGGTCATGCGGCAGGCGGCTCTGGTTAGTGACGAAAGCGCATTAGAGGCGTGTTTGCGACGATGCACTATACAAATTGATGACCTTTACCTTTTTACCTTTAGGCAATGGCACAGGAATTGGGTGAATGTTGAAACTGTTTACACATTTATCACGGTATAACCAACTCTGTTAGTCATAGAGGATGGTTGGCTAGTGAGCATATGAATAGGTCTTTTTATGAACAGCTTGATGCAGAGTAATGTCGTTTTCTACGCAGATCATTCTATATCAGATGCTGTGTAACAGAGTTTTTTTCCTTGATTTAGAATTACTTTTTATTTGGTGTAAAATTTTGTACTCTGGAGCTGTTGTCACATTTGAGATGTGTACTTTCATGTCGCGATTTGAAATTTTTTATTGTTTTTACTATTTTTACTTTTGTGTGTGTATTTTTATGTCTGTTTTTTATGTGTATCTTCTTTTGTGTGCATTATGTGTACGATGTTATAATACAGTAAACAATGGAATAATGCAAGTATTGTGATGTGGTTCCTGTGCAGTTATTCTGCCCCGCTGTATGTCGACATATCAAAGACAGTGCTGCGCGAGGGAGAGGCTCCTGTGGAGACCCAGCATCAGAAGACCTTCATTGGCAAGATCCCCATCATGCTACGCTCAACCTACTGTCTGTTGAATGGCCTGACGGACCGAGATCTCACAGAGCTTAATGAATGTCCGCTCGATCCCGGCGGCTACTTTGTTATCAACGGATCCGAGAAGGTGCTGATTGCCCAGGAGAAAATGGCCACAAACACTGGTAGGTTGGAAATAAGCAGGGCTGAAAAAACTGTTTTAAAAGGCTCGACTCAGTGGCTTTTATTGGGTCTTGAATTGTGTGCAAAGCCAGATTTTTACTCTGTATAGCAGATTGCACAACTGAACAGAAATCATGATGATTATTATTACTTTTTTGCAGATGCAGTCGCGGTAAATATTACACATACTTTGATGTTGTTGATAGTATAAAATAAATTGTGCACAATGTACAGTTGAGAAGACAAGACAGTCACTCGGTGTATATAAGTTACTGTGTTTGTGTTTGCAGTATACGTGTTTGATCAGAAAGAGTCGAAGTATGCTTACAAGACGGAGATTCGCTCATGCCCGGAACACTCATCTCGGCCGGCAAGCACACTGTGGGTCAACATGATGGCTCGCGGTGGACAGGTCAGTGCTAGACTGGGTTTCATTGGTTTTGGGAATATCTAAATTTTGAGTTATTTGAATGAGCACGGCTGCATTAGATTAACATGAAGTAAATATCCAGACCCATAGGTTCAGTGTTATAAAAACCATAGTGAAACATTACATTACTGGTGGAAGAAGAAACTAACGTTGGTTTGAGTTTGGGGTGGTTATTTTACATGGGTTTATCTAATAAATCTACTGTTTTTTGGGTATGTTTCCGGCACATGATGGATCAGATCTGAAGCAAATGTTCCTCAACGAACATTGATTAAATTGTAAAAGGATGCAATGTAGAAAGCAATGCAGCCATTTAGCTATAGTGACACAACATGGATTTTATAAAATTAAGATGGGGCAGCAGTCTGGATGGAAGCTGTGAAGGTTTCAGTCTCTCATGTTTTAATTTGGAAGGCACAATTATTTTACAAACACTGCAGAACGCCAAGAGTGGCATTCTGCAGTGTTCTGCAATCTTATGGTGATGATGACACACTGGCCAGTTTCAGGCGCCTGTTTCTGGTACCAGTCAACTGGTACCAAAAACTGGTCAGTCTGTCATACTTTTCTGGTGCCAGAAACTGGCGTTGGATAGAACATGTTCAATTTTGGGTTGAAAACTGGCTGGAAAGCTGAACTGTGATTGGTCAGTCTGAGCAGATGACAACATTGCTTGTTTGTTTGTAAACAAAAATTTGAGCAGCATTTAGTTTACATTCCTTTTTCTTTTGAATTTTTTCAACAAACTAAAACAGGGGCTATAACATCATCATTTTCAAAATTCTTAAAATTAGAATACATTTCTGTTTCGTTTTCTGCCAGTATCATTTGCCTGCTAAGTGTTTGGTTTCATGGTTTCTGGCACCAGACAACTGGCAACTGTTTCCAGCACCAGAAACAAGCGCGGAAACAGGCACCAGAAAATGGTCAATGTGTCATTGACTTTAGAGTTATTAGTGGAAATGGATAGGGTTGCGTGATCCCATATCTCACGTGGTGTTACGTAGCTTTGGAATGGATTCACACGAAGAGTTGTGCACATTTTATTTTTTAACCTTCAACCGATGTGTATTTCAGAGTGCGCGGAAGAGTGCCATTGGTCAACGTATAATTGCGATCCTGCCGTACATAAAGCAGGAAATCCCGGTCATCATTGTTTTCCGAGCTCTGGGCTTTGTGTCTGATCGAGACATTCTTGAGCACATCATCTATGACTTTGATGATCCTGAGATGATGGAGATGGTAAGATTGTCTTACTGTGTGGTCGCTGAGCTGGTTATGTGCTTATCTCATTGAGGCCTCGGACTGATCGCCAAACCCCTGAAATTCGAGGCTTGTCCTTTGCTCCTTAGATGTCCCGCAATAAGCAGATTTTTTTTTGAAAATCCTGAAAACTTTGCATAATTAGAAGAAGTAATTCATTTATCCACTAGAGATAATGACATACTTTTGACCTTCTTTACTACATACAAGCTACTGAGCTTTGAAACTGTCAAGTGTTGTTATTGGTTAAAGTTATATGAATTTTTTAGGTTTTACCACTTTTGTTTTGTACACTTTTGTCATTTTTGCCAGATTAACTTAACTGGAATTTGTTTTGGGTTTAAGGGTTTTTGATGTGTTGAAAAATTATACAGTATCAGGCCTGCTTATTATGTAGATTTGTTTCTCTGCTGGCAAGTACACACACACACGCACACACACACACACTCAGTTGGCACTGTACAAAAGTGCTTTGCTTGACGGATTGGTTAACCAAGTCATTTTCACAGAAATTACTTTGTAACTCTTTGTGACTCAAATGGATTGTCCATTAATTTGCATGTATATGTATATATATATATATGTATATATATATATACACACACACACACACTGTGAGGCATAAAAACACACCAAATTTTTTTTACCGTAATTTGAAGAAGGGTTATCCAATTTTAATAATTTTTGTTACACATGTTCATGACACAACTGGCCATCTGATGGCCAGTTGTTTTCAGTTTCCCATCTCACACAACATCTGCTGCACTACCTGGGGAAAACAAAACTAGCAAAATATTACATTTTTATTTAATGCAATATCATTATTTGATTAAAATAATGCACATTTGCCACATTTTTTCCAAATTTTTAGCACTTTGGTTGAGAGTACATTGTCGAATTGTTTAGCTGTGCAACTGCTGACAGTAAATATTCAAAATATCGGCCATTTGTGTTAACACAGGCAGGGAGATGCATTCTCCATTCATTGATAGCAGTGTTGATAATGTTCTGCTTCAGACTTCAATCAGTCACTTCTTGAGTTATTGATATTTCTAAACAGCATCCTATAAACTTTCTGCTGCATAACACTTCAAATACTGTCGAATGGACTGTGATCAGAGTTGTTACGTATCTGTAATGATTAAATTTACTGATGTTTTTCTTTTTTTTTATTTCATGTTGCACTTGTTCTGTTTTTCCAGGTCTCCAAGTTCCTATCAGTAATGGTTTTTGACGTTTTTTGTTCATTTTAATGCTGATTTCATGTGTTTTAATTTTCCCAGGTAGTGCAGAAGCATATGTTGGGTGAGGTGGAAACTTGAATAATCATTTGATGGCTAGAATAGTTTGGTGTCTAGAATAGTTGTACCAAAAATTATTAAAATCCAATAATCCGCCTTTATGTTATGATTGATAATTTTTTTATGTTTTTATGCCTCACAGTGTAGTCTTATAGCAGTGTCATTTCAATGGGATTTTGTGGATCAAGTTATCTTCTCTGTATGATTTTTTATTGACTACTGACTGTTGATCATTTCTGTGTGATTATCAGGTGAAGCCATCGTTGGACGAGGCGTTTGTGGTCCAGGAACAAAACGTAGCACTCAACTTCATCGGAGCTCGTGGCGCCCGGCCCGGTGTCACAAAAGAGAAACGCATCAAATACGCCAAGGAAATTCTGCAGAAAGAGATGCTGCCCCACGTCGGTGTCTCCGATTTCTGTGAAACCAAAAAAGCTTACTTCTTAGGGTGAGAAATGCAGTGTTCAGAACTGCTTCAGGCATCTTTAACTGGAGTGAAACCGTGTATGCACTTGCGGTAGTTTGTTTGGTAGCTATTGTCGACCTTCTTTGCTGACATGGATTTTTGCATACTTTGTGTGTGTGAAATGGTGTCCTTTATCATGAAATTGTTTAGTGTTTTAATATTTGATATTTTTGGTTTGGTGAATGACAACAAAGTTATCAAGTCTTGTTAATAAATGCCAGCTGCATCAATACTTACCACTTACATTACTCAATATATAATCTGCACCTCGAAATTTTTTTGCGATACTGGTATTGTCAGTTAGATTGTACAGCCATTATAAAACATACACTGCAGCCTGTGTTTTGCCTGTTCATTTGTGCCATACCGGCTTCTAAATGTCTGTCTAATATGGGCTTCTAAAAGGCATGGGAAAACTCTGAAGTGGTGCTAATGTTTTCTGGCACATGAGTAAGTAGTGTGCAAGTTTTCAGTTTAGAAGATCAGTGTTGGAGTTTGGGGTTGTGCATGTGGGGTTGCGCTGAGTGTGTTATTATCATTTGTCATGATTTGTGTAGTTACATGGTGCATCGGTTGCTGTTGGCTGCGTTGGGTCGTCGAGAGGTGGATGATCGAGATCATTATGGCAACAAGAGGTTGGACCTCGCTGGACCTCTGTTGGCATTCCTGTTCCGCGGGTGAATGATGATGTTTTTCTTCTCTGTTCACATTTATTGTCTAGCAGCTTTTCTGCATTAGCCATTGTTATTTCTGTGCTGCATAGTGGATAGAAAAGGTTTTGTGTCATTTTCTTAAATTGACACATAATCTGTTCCATTTGTTAAAAGTGTGTAAAAAAGCTACAGAAATGAACTGCAACTTCATTGATTGGACACAACACATTATGTTACACCATGCCACCAACCCCGCTGTGACTAATGATATGTGGATGTTCGTTACTACTCCAGGTTGTTTCGGAACCTGACGAAGGAGATTCGTCTGTACGCTCAGAAGTTCATTGACCGTGGCAAAGATTTTAACCTGGAGCTGGCAGTCAAGACGAGGATCATCACTGATGGTTTGAAATATTCTCTGGCGACTGGGAACTGGGGAGATCAGAAGAAGGCTCATCAGGCCCGGGCTGGTGTTTCACAGGTACTAGACAGTTAAGCCAGTGACACACAGGTCGCTTTGGCCTGCACATGCGACGAGAGAGAAAAAGCATTGCAATACAGTCGGCTCGTGTGTCACTAAACACACTGCTTGAGTGGGGCCGCTGAGCATAGAAGTTTAATTTGTTTTAAATACTTATGGAATTAAATATTGCGTATTTCGGGGAAATTTGATTTGTTTACACTTTGCATCTAGTCAGGTCGTCTAAAAAATATGTCTTTCACTGATTCTGATTACCTGTACTTCGTACACACTTTTGATACTGCTTCTTGGGAGGATCGAGAACCTGTAAAAACGTTGATAGAAATGTATCGATCACATGGTTGTCTCTGTGATATGAAGAACAAGGACTATTAAAATATTCCGCTGAAGAAGAAAGTCAAAGACAAAATAGGAACGCACTTCGGACTTTCATTGCGTTACGTATATATGCAGCGTAAAGGCACTACTGAGAAATGTAAAACAATTATTAAAACTTCTTTGCTGACGATGGCTGGCTCTCAGCCAGCTGCCCGGCCACATCCTGGCCACACAACCGGGTCGTGTGTCGCTAGAACCGCACATCTAGCCCGGATGTGTGAGCTTCCCTGTGCTGGCTTTACAGTACAGATACATGTCTACCGATCAGTTTACTACTATGCTGCATTTTGCATTGTGTCTGCTATATTCCTGTGTCTGCTGTATGTACCTACTGCTTTGCATATGCTTAAAGTAGTAATACAATTAAAATAATAATGCTAATAGGTCTGTTTGTGGTGACTGTGGACATTTTTTTGTTTCAGCATTTTTTATTTGTCATGCAGCAGTTTATTTTATCAGTTTTTTTTGTTTCCCAATCAGTAGGACTGAAGATTTTTCGGACATTTTGTAAACGCTGGTTGAAACTATTGCTGTCACCATTTGATACACTCAGGTGCTGAATCGTTTGACATTCGCATCAACTCTGTCTCATCTACGTCGACTGAATTCGCCGATTGGTCGAGATGGCAAACTGGCACGACCGCGACAGCTGCACAACACTCTGTGGGGAATGATCTGTCCGGCTGAGACACCAGAGGTCTACTTTCTTACTTATTCAGCACTAACCGCAGTCATTATAATGATAGTAGTGGTGGTAGTGCTCATAGTGATAGTGGTAGTGGTAGTAGTATTGTACTTTTAGCCTTCTTTATGTCTGTAGCAGATACATGTCATAAAACATTCATCTTTCATATTTTCTCCCTTAACACCCACCAAAACCAAAAATTTTAGGCCCATTTTCGGACTTTGAAAAATTACAACTGAAAATGCTTAACAATGGAGATGCTCATCTACAAACTACCATTAATCATCATCGTAGCCTCACCAAAGTGGCATAGTGAATAGGCAATGTGGCCTCAGGAATTCCAAATATGCAGTTATCTTGGACCCCCTGCCTACAGGTCACGTGACACGGCACATGCACAGTGAACTTTTGGCCTTAAACATGGGTAAATGCAAGTTTGAGGCTTTATATCTCCTCAACAGTGCAAGATAGATGCTTGGTCACAATGGATCACCAATAGGAAACCACATATGCCGAGTCGAATGGTCACGTGACCGATGACGTCACATGACCCCAAAAGGTCAAACTCGTGACCCCATTATCTTTGAGGCGCTATATCTCCGTAACGGTGCAAGATAGATGCATGGTCACAATGGACCACCCATAGGAAGTCACCCACCGCGAGTCGAATGTTTACATGACCGATGACGTCACGTGACCCCCAAAAAAGTCGTGTCCCTATTATCTCTGAGGCTTTCATGTGTCATGACTGTGTACTTACATACTCTGCTGTTGTAGTTAAGGATTTGTGCTACCGCGTGGGTTGTTGATTTGATACATTTGCTGTCAGCTGACTGTTGTTATTAATACCAGTGCATGTGATTGTTTTTATTAAGTGTCCCTGAAGTGACCTATAATCGTGTGTCAAGACGGATTCAAGCTGGTTGGGTGGCATTACAGTTAGGACAGTTTGAGTCTTGGTCAGGTTGATATCAAGTGGTTACTACTTGGATGGTGACTGTCTTTGGACAGATAAACTATCTCGGTCTATAACGAGTGCTAAGGTCAACTCGGCCCCTTCTCTCTATCTTGGTTAGGTAAATTGAGTGGCTGCCTGTTCGGCTGTGGTTACGGCAGGGCACGTTCACCTGTTTCAGTTGGCAGGTAACACTGTGTGATCCCACCTGGCGATGGATGCTCTCTAGCTCTGCGATTGGATTCCCGTGAAGAGCTATACGGTATATCCTACCTTTAAAACTCACTCACTCACTCAGTGAAAGAACTGGTTGTTAATTGCTGCGCAGGGCAGTGCTGTCGGACTTGTAAAGAACCTTGCACTGATGGCTTATATCTCAGTCGGTTCCCAGCCATCTCCCATCCTGGAGTTCCTGGAGGAATGGAGCATGGAGAACCTCGAGGAAATTGCGCCATCTGCTATTACCGAGTGAGATATCCTGTCTCGCAGTTGATTCATTTTTCCTTTTTTTTCTTCAAACTTCTAAAGACTAGTGATCAAATTTATGCTGTAGTGAATAATTGCATGTCTGCAACAATGCAATGCTGTACAGAAGCAAATCTTAGTGTAAATGTAATTATTATGATCCGAATACATGCTTATGATGTTGTTCTTTCTAATGTTGTGATGCTTTTTCTTGAAAGGTGAATGAGCTGTAGAGTCCTCTCCAGCATGACCAGCAATAACTCCATTAGATGTTACTCTTGTAGCTGTAAGGACAGTAACTGCAGACTAAAATTGGTGCAATATCCATGAATAAATAAATTTGCCAATTCACGTTGCTCATATATTATTCATTTCAATTAGATTAAATTGTAATTTTATATCTGTCTTGTCTACTGTAGCAAGCAAAGCATTGCAGTGCTGCTGTTGTTGTTGCTAGTGCAACAAAGATATTCGTGAATGGTTTCTGGGTTGGGATTCATCGTGACCCGGAGCAGTTGATGAACACGCTCAAGAAGCTTCGACGTCAGATGGACATCATCGTCTCTGAGGTCTGTCTGCTTCTTTTACTTCTTATTGTATGATAGCTAATACGTAAGTAAGTAATTGTACATATAGCTCATAACTTTTACTTAGTAGGTGAGTTTGGGGTCTATTGTCTCTTTCTCCCTCCCTGTGCTTGACATGAATTAGAGATTTTTTAAGTATGCACCATATAAATCTGCACTTTACTTACTTACATTCTTACCTACTTATTTATTTTCTTGACAGCCATTTTATTGACTTCCTTATTAATTCCATTTTCCCTCTGGTTTCATATTTTGGTATCAGGGAGGAATTGATTTAACATTTGTTTGTTCAAAGTGCACTGCCGAATGACAGCCGTTACATTAGTGACTCAAATGACATCACGTGTGTTCCAGTGCTATGACAGTGTTAACCTAGTGAAATTTCTCATGTTTTCTGTGGCCTGCTCTCTCCCTACCCACATAGGCACTGGATCGACAAGCTCATCACAACGGCAACAATATAGCGGCACAAATTACATGAAATAATCACATGCCCTTTGTCCATCATTGCGATCGCCATTTTTTTTCTGCTATTGACCAAGCTCTGTGATAGTTGTAGCGATGGTAGCAAGAGACAAACTTATTTGGCAGTTGCACTGGGTAACATTGCTGAGGACCCCAGTGTTGCATGGTCGCAACTTACAGTAGAGTGACTCTCCAAATCTACCCTTCTAAACTTATGTGATTTGTGATTTTTATATGTTGTCATTAACTGTGGTAGTCTGTGTGTGTGTGTCAAGGTGTCGATGGTGCGTGACATTCGTGACAGAGAGATACGTATCTACACGGACGCTGGGCGCATCTGTCGACCTCTGCTCATTGTCGAGAACCAGAAACTGCTGCTGCGTCGACGACACATCGCCAGTCTCAAGGACCGAGAGTACAACAACTACAGGTACTGTTGGCAGGCCCCCTATATCTTCACTGCTCACTGTGAGCAAATTCTGGCTTTATTGGTCACTGAGCTAAATTAAGACATAATGTTGCAGGCTAGTTTGTCATCTGCTACAGTTTTGGACAACTTATAAGGAGAAATGCTCACATAATATTTATGAGCGAACACTGTTGGACAATAACGTTTTGTTCTGTGACTTGTGATTTAACGTAGTTATTACTTATTAGTATTATTATGTTGTGTCTTGTTGAAAATGCTGTGCCAGAAGTTTTCTATGGCACATTTTATGATAGCAGCTATAACTGTTCTATTTTTTGCAATGTATGTTTACAACTTTTGGGCATACCTTCAAAACTATTCTGTAAGGTACTAATGTGCTTTGTGCAATAGAGATGCTTTGTGATATTGTCAAAATGTAGATTCAATGTTGACATCAAGCCACTGTGGTTGTACTGTGTGACATTATGTGTTCAGTTGGCAGGATCTGGTAGTGGGTGGCGTTGTTGAATACATTGACACGATGGAGGAAGAGACAATCATGCTGGCAATGACCCCGGACGACTTACAGGAGAAGGGTGCTGGTTACTGTTCCACTTACACTCACTGCGAGATTCACCCGTCCATGATCCTCGGCGTCTGTGCATCCATCATTCCATTCCCCGATCACAATCAGGTATACACAGGAGATTCACAACATTTTCACAACTTCTTAGGATGATTTCTCATCTAGGGAACAGATGTGCATCTTTGAAACATCTTAGAAAAATATTTAGTAAAGCACTAAGCTTATCTAACTTAGGGAGATCTGAGAAGAAATTCTTAGGGAGTTTTGAGTATAAGGCCTGGAGCTTAAGATGTTTCAAGAATGCATATCTTTTTCTACGTTTTTCTTTAGATAAGAAATTTTCCTAGGATCTTTCTTTTTCGTTTGGAGAAAATGGCTTCTGGTTCCTTGAAAGTGGCTTGTTTAAGATAGCACTTTTGTATATTTTATCAGTCGTCTTGGTTAAGTATCAGTATTTGTACTGCCGGGCAGTTTTTACGCACGACAGCATGTAATGCTTTGAACGTCTTAGCCATCGTCGAGGTGTCTGTCTGTTAAATTGCATTTTTTATAGCACAGACAGATTGAAATTAAGATGAGGTTAGAAACAAACTGATTTATCTATTGTCAAAGTGATCTGATCTAATCGCTTCATGGTGGGCATGAATTGAGCTTTGGCCCATTTGTGTGTGAGTGCGGAAGGAAAAATGTTTTCAGTCCATTGTGGAAACCGTACTTTATTTTAAGCAATTATAATGTACGAAAAGCTAATGGATAATGGTGTATTGTTTGCCGTTACAGTCGCCGCGTAACACATATCAGTCGGCTATGGGTAAGCAGGCAATGGGTGTCTACATAACCAACTACCATGTCAGGATGGACACTCTTGCCCACGTCCTGTTCTACCCACAGAAACCTCTCGTCACTACTCGTGCCATGGAGTACCTTCGCTTCCGAGAACTACCAGCGGGTATGTCTCCACCAGAGCTGAGGAAATTTACGATTAATCATTAACATCTTTTAACAGTTTATAGTGTTTTTGTGTCTCTACAGCACTAGATGAAACAGATGCCTGCTAATTGCGTCTCAGTGCGTTTGTGACATCTGTTAGCTGAATACAGTATTTTCATGGAGCTGCTGAAGTAAAACACGCATTTGCTTGTACAGTTCGATTCTCACTGCCGTCATTTGCAAGCAACCTTGAGCAAGTTGCTAACCTACTATGTGCTCAGGCCAACTCCTCCTCTTACCCTTCGTGGGACGGGAAATGAGTAGTAGCTTACGGGCTACAGGGTGAAGGCCTAGTATGGCTGATTGGGGCAGTGGTATGTCTGCTTGCTGCAAACCGCGGGTCCAGTTGTTCGTTCGCGTGGGCAATGGATGGCCGCATAGTGCGCTGCGGTATCATTAGCTCATGCCAATCAGCTGCCACTTCCAAGATTGTAAAGCGCTTCTAGTCTTGAAGACGCATGTAAGAAGCGCTATAGCAAGTACGTGGACTTTACCTTTACCTTTGCAGTTGCCGCTGCTAGATTTAATTGAAATTAGTGATTAATTAATCAGATTTTTGGACAGTTTCCTATTAAAAATGTTTCTTTGATAGTTTTCAATTGTTACCAACTTTGGTTTCTACTACTGGTGATTTTGGTATTGTTTAATTGTCACAGATGTCGACTTAATTCAGCTGCACAGACAGTTTTTAGAGATGCTGGTGTATGCAGGGTTGTTAAGAAACTCGTTTAAAAATACCTGACTGATGTTTTTTTATTGGGTTTTGAGTTTGTAGACTTCTGCAACTTGATAGGTTTTTGCTTTTCAGTTATTAGAATGAGCATTGCTAAATACTATTTGTGGCAAATAAATGTATAAATGTTTACATTATGAATGCTTTAAAACCTTAACCAATAACTATTATAAAACACTATTGGGGGACTATGATTGGATTAAGTTTAGGTGGCTTTTTAGTAGGTATAAATGTACGAAACATCAGTTTATACACTTGTTAACAGCAACATTGAAGAACTCGCACATCGAAAACAGCAAAAATCACAAAAGGTGATATTGCCCGCATTACACTGACTGTGTGTCAGTGTGCTGCCGAATAATATCACCTTTTGTGATTTTTGCTGTTTTCGATGTGCGAGTTCTTCAATGTTGCCGTTAACCAGTGTATAAACTGATGTTTTGTACATTTATATTTGCTGTTTTATTACTAAAATACTGTTTTCTCACTGGTGATCAGTTACAAAGATATTGTGCTTCAGATATTTTTTTACAATAGCCAAGCCGCTTGTAACTGTTGCTTAATACCTATACTAATGGCATGACTGAACAAAGCAGACGACACGCGCCAGGCATGACGTCATCCCTGGTCTGCATTGCTGACAATATTAAACAAAATTCTTTTTATGTCCAACAAATGGCCATATAAATAAAGGAACTAATATTGCACACATCACTCGCTTAATATAGGCCCAAAAAACACTCCAATAATGCTAATTTAACTAATCATATTATTGCAGTTATTGGATTGTTGCGTAAAGTGGCCGACCACAAACATTCATAAAGTCGATTCAAACTACAGTCTGAGCCCATTTCGTAGTTAACTGAGTTCTAGCCAATTTGTGGCAAAAATTCTACAAATTCCATTGCCATGGCAACGAGAGTCAACCATGGTAGACTTACTAAAATTATTTATTTTCTTTACCCTCAAAACCCCTTGTTAGATGCAAGAATCTCGGAGACATCTTATACATTATGTCGAGTTATAGCCCATTTTGTCCCAAATTTCATTGCCATGGCAACGGGGGTCTTTCGGGGAAAAATGCGATTGGCAGCATTCAATGGCCCATCCTCGATAACCCCCCTATAGATGCAAAAATCTCGCAGATTTCTCTTATACAAGCCGAGTTATAGCCTATATTGTCCCAAATTTCGTTGCCATGGCAACCAGGTAGAGTCTGAGGTAAAATTGAATAACACCATTAGATTGGCCATCTCCGAAAACCATACCATAGAACCAAAAATTACAACTCTTATCTTGTACACAGCCAAAGTTATGACCGTTTAAAGAATCGTTTAATTTTCCCTATAGGCGCCATTGTAATTTTTTTCCGAATTTTTCTAATAAATACGTTAAATATTGAATTTTAATTTTTTAACCCCCAAAAGGCACACCCTTGCCTGATACCACATCATCTGAGGCATTGCGTGCAAAAATCCGCTGAGGGGTCTGACCTGTAGGTGCGTGGAAGAAAAAAAAATTTTTTTGCATATATTTCACCTATTTACTGCGAAGCCCCCCTTGGGCAGATTTACATGAAATTTTGCGTGATGGGTCATCTAGCCGACATAATCAACCATGCCAAATTTTATCTCAATCAGGTCAGGGGTTTTGATTCTGTGGGGGTCGAATTTTTTGCTCCCCCATAGGAAAGAGAAGTCGCCGTTAACACATGGCTTGAACTACCGTTCAGCCTGTGATTTAGGATTTAGGTTCGTTTTCCATATAAAACTTGCCGCGTTGTGGGGGTATCTGCCTGGGTGTCTCAACGTTACTCTGTGTGAAATGACATTACTACAGACAGCTACAGAGCCACGTTGATCAGACCATGTAGTTAGTCGGCTGTGCGTGGCTGATAATAATTGAGATGCAATTGATTGACGAGGGTAGTTTGTTTGTGCAGGTATCAATTCCATAGCAGCCATTTGCTCGTACACTGGTTACAACCAGGAAGACTCCATCATCATGAATGAGTCGGCAATCGATCGCGGTTTCTTCCGGTCGGTTTCATACGCTTGTCACTTACTACTCGACACGTTTAATTCTTATGTGCCAAAAGGCAGCCACTAGTGTATCACATTTTTGCATGGACTGCTTTGTAATGGGGACAACCCACTTGTGCCATGACCATATTGCGTGCATCCATGCCATTATTTTATTATTTCTTTTCAAAAGCTGATGGTCATTAGGTCGTCCCACAGAGGGTGGAAGGCTGAGTATACATAACTTCAGATAATGAGTGAGTTAAATCAGGATTGAAGATTTATTAACAGAGACAGTGCAGTAGGTCATTGCTAGTTCATTTGATTGTGCATTTTGCAATAATTTTACTAAATAGTAGTAGATTGCTTCATAACGTACCTGGTTCATCGGTAGGTAGTAGCCAATTTATGCTGCGGAAAATTCTGTTTTTTTGGAAAACGTGCAGTGATTCAGTTTGTAAAATGATGACGAGTTAGTTGTTACTATCTAATCAGATCTGTGGCTCAGGCTGATTTGGTTGGTTCAAAGGTCACAAGATTCTATATTCGTCATATGTACTGCTTGAACTCTCGCAGTGGCTGTGCACTACAAACAGTGTCATCATTTACCGTCATTATTTCGTATTGATTGCGATTTGCATCATTTGCTAGTTATGCAGCTGTCTGTGTCGTATGTACCACCAGGTCAGTGTTCTATCGGTCGTACAAGGATGCGGAGTCTAAGAAAGGTCTGGATCAAGAGGAAGTGTTTGAGAAGCCTGACCGTCAGCATGTCCAGGGTCAGTGTTGAACAGTCACTCAATGCGAAATTGCTATCGTTACACTGAATTCGCTGTCTGTTGTCTCTCAGTCTTCGTTTTGAGCAATGAGAAAACATTTTGAGTTGGTGGCATGGCGTAGTGGTCGCATGTTACTAGAATCACTCTACACATTTACCACTCTACCCAGTTTTTACCAGGCTGGGTGACTATATGCACGGGGGAAGGGATGTTAAAGCATTATTTCGGTATGTAACTGGCAACCCAGGTCGACTCACTCTTCTGCTATCCCGCTGGGGCAGTTAAATCGAGTACTAGCCTGTCTAACTCTCCACACCTTTGACGTGTTTTTTTTTCTCAGTTAAATGTACACACCTCTTACTTGTTCAACTGATAGTGTTGTGATGCACACGTGGACAGGAATGAGGAATGCCGACTACAGCAAGCTTGATGATGACGGTATTGTTGCACCTGGTATCAGAGTGTCTGGAGATGACGTCCTCATTGGCAAGACAATCACACTGCCAGAGAATGAAGATGAGGTAATGTATGTGTATGCATGAAACAACTGATTTAGATTTGTTTGTCTGTCCAATGCAATGCATAGCAGTGGACAGAGTGTAAAAACACCTGGGTGTCCGTTCGTCTGTTTGTCCATATGTCCAACGTTTGAGGCGCCATATGTCCATAATGGTGCAAGATTGGTGCATGGTCACAAGAGACCACCCATAGGAAATGGCACACCGCGAGTCAGATGGTCACGTGACCAATAATGTCACGTGACCCTAAAAGATCAAGGTTGTGACCCCAATATCTTTGAGGTGCCATATATCCATAATGGTGCAAGATAGGTGCATGGTCACAACAGACCACCCATAGGAAAGCCCGTATGGCGAGTCCAACAGTCACGCGACTAGTGACATCACGTGAACTCAAAAGATCAAAATCGTGACCTCGAAATGTTTGAGACTTTATTGCTAACCATACAAGGTAGGCATGTGGTCATAATTCACCACCTATAGGAAACTGCATTTTAAATGTCCAACGTTCACATCTGTTTCATCTGATGATGATGATGATGAAACAGATGCAAAACAGATCTTAACAGCTTCCCCCGCAGGAAACTGGAGGAGACCACTAGGATGTCCTCGTATTACATGGATGAAAACCATTCAGCAGGATCTGAAATCCAGCGACCTCAATATGGACGATGCAGTTGACTTGGCTCAGAACCGTCCACTCTGGAGATTGATGTCTACGTTCGGCGCTACGCACTCTTAGTGGTGCTTACCAGAAATGATGATGAATGGCTGCATTAGTGGCACCAATCTGACTGCGCAGTACTGTACTAATATTCGGTATGACAGCCAATAAAAATACTGCTCAGTACCAACTGCTACCCAGTACTACACAATACTAGTAGATACTGAGCAATACCCAATACCTCAAAACCGATATTGTTCTGACACTAGTTTATTTATTATTTATTTATTAGTTCAGCACTGACATTCAAGAACAGAAGCAAAGAATGGTACAAATAAGATTACAATGTCAGGCAAGGACAGAAAGGCTCCATACGAAGCACTGACAACTATCCTAATCAGTACAATAGGTTAAAAACTTCGACAAATCAGTACGTTTCAAAGCAGCTTTAAACCTAGCAAGGGAAGAAAAATCAGTATCAAAAGGTAAATGGTTCCATACATTAATCACACGCCTACTAAAAAAATAATAATGCACATTATGGGTTGACTGCTCCACAAACAATTTATAACGGTGACCACGAGTGTTGTTTGAAGGTGCAAGACGAAAAAATGTGTGAAAGTCAACATTAGTTATTACAAAGCACAACATACTTGCAATAAACGTTATTCCACACACCTGTCATCAATGGCAAATTCCTGGACTTCTTCCAGCACACTTGCTCCTGTTGCTTTCACGTTGATCTCCCACAAGTGCAGAGAATTGTCCGAGCAAAATGTCACCAGCCGACCCTGATTTACACATCGCACCAATTTAAACTTTACTCATCTGTTTAACCGAAAAATAATCATGATGTAAACTACATCAGTGGCAAGCATGTATCATCCATCACTAGTCTTAACTCCACCAAGCACATGCAACAGCGGCAATTCATAACACCACGGCATAAAGTTTGCTAAGTTAATCACTTTCAGACAACAAATAACAGCTAAATTTCCACCAATTTTAGGACAACAGAAATTCTGCCGACGTAGCAAATATGCGGCAAAATACCGCAGCGGAATTTCCGCCATTGTAGCACAGTGCTTCTAATATATAGCATGGCTGCATCACAATTCCATAATGACAAAAACAGGTACAGTCACTTCAAACAACTGTATATTTATATTCACAGTGGTGGATCAGTGGCCACGCCCCCACACGCAACACAGACAAAATTGTGAATAATGACTACAGTCATAATGCAGACTATGAAATGGTCAGCGCCAGGGACAGATAGGCGATCTCGCACTAGTGAGCAGAAAATTACTAGCAGTAGATCGCCACTTCTAACTATAATGGGAGGAAAATCTGTTTGTCTGTCCGTCTGTCCGTCAGTCCCCTCCAGCACCTTCCCTGTTGCACGGTTGTGGACCCTGACAGCGGCATTTGAGTCCTTGGGCCTTGGGTACGTACCCCCCACCTTGCTGCCCACCTGCTCCCATGGGCAGCCTAAGGGGGTGGAGATTGAGTTGCCAAGTCTTTTCCCCGCTGATTCTGTCATGTTCGTCAGCACAGTGCTCAGCTTTGCAGCGACATCTGGTGAATGACGGCCACTTAAAGGTCGCAGCCTAAGGCCTCAAGGCTGGCCATGAATTTCATAGTCTGTGCGACGTGTTGGTTGGTGCGTTTGTAACACATTTTGGATGAAACGAAGTTACTCTATGCTGGGCCCAGTTAGTACTGCAATGGGTGACTGCCTGCGGGCAGGTAAACCATCTCGGTGCAAAGCCTGCCAGCAAGGTCGACTCAGCCTCTACCCTCTGTGGGATGGTAAAATGACTGGCGGTGGTCATGGCCATCGCTAGGGAAGAAAACAGCGAGTTCTGCGCAACAGTAGGCCCTGTGGCCAGAACTGCAAGTATACTGACCCAAAGGCGCTGGCTGTTAATTCGAGCCGGCCATCCGGCCGACTCGGGCTGTATGCTAGCTTAATTGGGCTTAGTACTGTGGTGGGTGACTGCCTGCGGGCAGGTAAAACCATCACACCGGCTTCGCCCTCGCCAGCTCAAAGCGCCACCAAGGGGATGAGCTATCACGCAATGAACCTAGCCGTCTATGCGGAATCTTCTTCTGCGACGTGTGTGGGTGTCATACCGGCTCACGCTGGCAACTGGATCATTGGCGCCCTCTGCACAATATTATGACCGCATACCATGTACTGCGTACAGCCCCTCCCAAACTCTTGCATATGTTCATTTCCCCAGCAAAGTAACCCACCCATAGGGGGGTACTTTGCTAGTTTATCTAATTATCACTGGCAAGGATGTATCATCCATCACTAGTCACTAACACAAAGCACATGCATCAGCGGCCATTCATAACACCACGGCATGAAGTTTGCTAAGTTAGTCACTTTCAGAAAATGTAAAATAATTGTGAACGACTGTGCGCCATATAAATACAGTGCAGCTCAAAAAAGTAAGCTACTCAGCGGCATGCACACCACACTTGTTATGTTGCTACACTACCTTGTAAACAAAAGTATAAATAAAACTAGCAATATTTACAGATGGGCAGAAAGTATAATGGTAATTTTTAAAGCATTCAAGTAAAATGTTAAATACGAATTATAGTAAGTGACAAAAATGTTTAAATAAAGCTACATAATAAGTTTTCATCTTTCAGCAAAATAGTGCACAGCTTGTAGGGCCCCACGATTGAAATACAATGCTCATGCAGTTAACTGAGCAAAACTGCAGCTGCCATCCAGCATTAATGTACATTGAAAATTTATCCAAAAAATGGTTCAAATTATTTGAAAACATGTTCATTGTTTTTGACACTCACTATAACTCATATTTAACACTTCAGTTAAATACTTTAAAAATTTATCATTAGACCTTCAGCCGATCTGTAGAATTTTTTGTTTTCGAGATATTTATGTTTTACATGGTAAAGTAGCGAGACAATAGGTGTGGTGTGCACGCCACTGAGTAGCAAATTTCTTACAGAGTTTACTGGTGAAAAATTGTGAAAATTGATCAATATTTAGAGAAAATATGGTCAAAGTGCAATAGCTTACTTTTTTGGAGCCACCCGGTACATTGCCAAACAATCTAGAAATTTGAGGCAGAGCCCAACGTGAGGCCGTCAGGCACCATAAGTCCGATTGGGGTAAAATTTAGGGGGTTGAAATTCCCCTCGTAGCAAAGCCACTTGGCCCAAACTCAAATGCATTAGCGTACGAAAAATGGGCAGTGTCGACTAAAGGTAGGTTAAAATGAAACAACAGAACTTTTCCGCTAGTAGACCAAGTTCAACAAATTTTTTTCACCCAACAGGGGAGGGGTCGCAGTTGATCAATGCTATACTGATTTTTAATATCTTGATTTGTTGCAGAAATATTTACGGTCAAAGTCTATAATTGTCCACAATTGTGCACAGTGTTGACTTTGGGTGGATAAGAATAAGACAACAGAACTTATTTGCTAGTAAACAGAATTTCAACAAATTCTTTTAGTCCAACAGCGGAGCGGCTGTAGTTGATCACTTGCTGTTACGATTTTTGACAACTTGCTGTGTTTCAGAAATATTTGCAGTCAAAGTCAAAAGTTGTCCAAAATCGCACCGAATTTTAGACGTTTTTGTCCTCGCAAATTTCAAAAAAGGTGGTGGTTAGCAAAGTTTCATGAGGCTACTCCCCCTGGCTTTGAAGTTTTGTGGCTAATACGCCAAATTTTAAGTAAATGTTTGACCACCATTGTAATACAATTGTAAGAAAGGCCCTCTTCCCTGGTGGAATGTGCTCTAGCAAAACTTGGTGACTCTCTAGCGTGTGTAAAAATTTGGGGTGCAGCACCCCCCTAGGGACCAAAATATCGTCGTCCGAAAAAGTAGATTTCGATGGGTGTGATGTGGCCTTTAGACCTCAGTAGTTAGTGGACCAAAGTTCACTGACTTTTTTCACCGAACGTGGGAGGAATCACAGTAGATGAAACACATGTCCAATTTTAAATTGGACATGTGTTTAAATTCGTTCCGAAGATATTTGCTATCAAAGATTGAAGTTGTCTGAAATTGCACCAAATTTTGTATGTTTTTGGCCCCTTAATTTTTTTTGGTGAGGTCCCCCAAATTTCTGGACCTAATTTTCAAAATGTGGCCTACTATAAACCATAATGCAAAATTTTGCGCTAATCGACAAACACCGCTCAGAGATCTCGCATTGAAAAAAAAGAAATAAAAAACATCTGCAGTAAAACATAAGTCCACTCCGAAAACTATCATTTTGAATGAACTAACAAAGCTCATAATCAATGAGAGCAAGCAGACCTGGTCTGGCAAGAATTGCATCCTTGTCACTGATAGGCAGTTTTTATGCTTTCCAGACAAGTAAACACCAGGTCTTCCAAAGCTAAAACAAAGCAATCGTAAAAGGCATTAAGTCCACTGAGCACTCTTAGTGGTGCTTGCCAGAAATGATGATAATGATGAGACAGTTGTTGTTAACAACAGACGAATATAACAAACAGCACTTCACTGACACCAGGAACTAAGAATGTCATCATTAATGACATTATTTACCTAATTCTAAAAACAACCCAATGCATCACAAATTTCTTATATCAATGCCTGTCAAATAAGTGAAACACTGAAGAGCACGATATAGACAAAAACACTTAAAAAACTTAAAACAAAGAACTTAAAAACATAACAAATACATACTCATTCACACCATAGTAGTCTCTAAGTCAGCTTCATAAAATGAAAAAATTTTTAAAAAAACAACAATTTCTGCTACGCACATTCTAACATCGCCATTTTCTGTTCCAACTGCAAGCAAGCTTAATTTTGGATCATAAGCAAGAGCGCTTGGCTTCTGCGGAAAGCCATGTTCTGAACACTGCAAAAAAACAAACAAACCCTCAGCACAATAATGCACAGTAACTACACATGACTAAATGACATTACAGATACCGGTACGTCCAATGTCCATGTACTGAGTTAAATCTATTTTACTAGCTTGTCAACTACAAAATTATCAGATTAGCAACAAAATGGCAACATAATAGATTTAGGGTTGTTAAGACCGATCGCTCATTTTGACCGGTTAACCATCAACAGAAAGACCGGTTAACCAGTTAACCATGAGCGAGCAGACGACGCGTTGCTAGGAGAACAGACAGCCATTGCCATGGTAGGGTCAGTCAGTGGGTGGATCACAGACTCACAGTGAATGATGTTGACCCTGGATTAGGCCTACAAACAAGTAAACTACTCACAGCGGGGCAAGGTCAGTGCTGCATCAGATTACATTATGCAGCACATATATATGCTTACAAGTCTCCATCTGTCAGACTGTCTCACATGCACGTGCTCATTCACAGTGGCAGGTGGCGATGGCGGGGATTGTAAACTATATAGCATTAGCGGCACTAACCTATGTATACTGCTAGGTCTCTGATGTGTTTGTAACTTTGTATACTAATACCATTGCACTTGACTCCTACGCCAAAACTTGCCTGCTGTAGAAGCATAATGTCTTAAGTATTGACATTAAACCGACAACATTCTATCCACAGCTCACTGAAAAAGAGAACTGTGCAGCATTATGTAACCCAATGCCAGTAATCAAATCCTGGACATGTGGCGCCTGACCTTGCAACTCCCGTCGCCACTGCAGTGGACAGATAGATCACTGACGTTGATAACAATAGCAGCGCTTCACTTTTAATTTTCCCCACACCTGAACAAATGGCTGGGCACATCAGAGTCTGTCGCTCTCGTTTTCCAATAGCCTACCTCACCCATTGCCTCACCAGTGCCACGCGTGCGGCAAACACCCCAGATGTTCTCACTAATTAGCAACTCAGCCATGTTCTCTTCCATTCATTCAAAGGAGCCAAGTCTCACCCTGCCCCTCACATGCAGCATCGCCGCAGGCAATCTCAACTCTGATCACAGCTGATAACCTGTGCATGTTATCAGCATGTGCGCAACGGCAAAGTCAGAAGGTTAACCAAGCAACCACATCTCTCGGCCATAGTCCAGTCAAGGCGCCTGTCCCTGTTTGGACACATTGCACGAATGCCTGATGAAACAGATGCAAAACAGATCTTAACAGCTTCCCCCACAGGAAACTGGAGGAGACCACTGGGACGTCCTCGTATTACATGGATGAAAACCATTCAGCAGGATCTGAAATCCAGCGACCTCAATATGGACGACGCAGCTGACTTGGCTCAGAACTGTCCACTCTGGAGATTGATGTCTACGTTCGGCGCTACACACTCTTAGTGGTGCTTGCCAGAAATGATGATGATGATGATGATAACACCTGCAGCGAGAAGAGCGGGTAGGAGAGAAAAATCATGGTGCCAGGTGAAACTCGTCTCGTCTAGTGGTTAACCGGACCGACACTTTCAAGATCGGTCCTGAAGGCAAGACCGGTTGACCAGTTAATCATTAATGATCCTAATAATGATTACCTGAATATTAATCGATCATTAAATAATGACAATTAATTGAATACTGGATCTCCTGCTTCAAAGAATTTACTTTGTTGCATTAATTTTTTTAACACAAGACTGACCCAGATTGTAGTCAGCTGAGTTAACAACATTAAAATAAGTTATAAGATAGACATACAGCAGAAAATTCAAATAACTCCTTTTGTAGGTGCTTCCTTGCATCACTCTCCTGACTGTCACCTCTCTTTAATCGCAGCCGACGCAACACGCTGTCCATTATGGTGATTCTGCAAATAACATCCTTAAATCTCACCAAGACTTAAAATCAATACTCATTCAAATCAAAAATAATCTAATATGAAGAAATCTAGAACAGCAGAATTTCTGCCGCCAAAATGTGAGTCTATAAGGTGTCGGGCTTTTTTGTCCTTTTGCCGTTTCGCCCCATGGCTGATTTGCCCACTTACCTTGGATGATTCGCCACAGTTGTATAATTTGAGTTTAAGTAAATCTATCTTTTTTGTCTAAAAATGCAGTATTGCGACAAAATTTGCAGGTCTGTGTCAGAATTAGGCCAAACTGGCCAATCACAGCTCAGAGATTCGGCGATAAATCGCCGGTGTGATGAAACACCGCACCAGCCTCACCGACCGCACCGGCAGGAAATTAACACACCGAGCCTAAAACGACCAGTTCGAGGGTTAAGGGGATGTCAGACGAACAACAAAGTCGGCCGACTTTTGAGGGCGTGGTTGAGTTACCCGACAAAATCAGCCGACAAAATCGGTGAACCATGACACACGGACGATAGTTTTGTATGCTACTTCATACGTTATCAGCTAGCACAAAAGCCGAATGCAGATTGCAAAATAATAACTGCATCACTTTTTTTCTGCATCTAATGAACAAAAATAATAACAAACACAACTAGAAATTTGGGGCAAAGCCCAACGTGAGTCCGCCCAGCGCCCTAAGTCCGATTGGGGGAAATTTGGGGGGGGGTTAAAATTTCCCCGGCATCAAAGTCACGTGGCCCGAACTCAAATGCATTGGCATACGCCGAACGCGTATTGTCGACTTAGGGTAGGTCAACATGAGTGCCTTAACTTTGTTCGTTGTGGACGGAATTTTACAAAATTTTTTTGTTCAACGCTCAAAGGACCGTTCTCGTCAACGCCGTTTAGATTTTGTTGCTATCTTTATCGATTCCAGAGATATTTGCGCTCAAACTCAAAAGTTGTCGTAAAATGTACTAAATTTTGGACGTTTTTGCCCTCCCAAATTTCAAGGGGGGTGGTGCCCCCAAATGTTGTACTTGCGTTAACACCCCAACCTAGAAACACGTCACGTGCCAAAGTTTCGTCGGGCTACACCACCTCACTCCGAAGTTATAAGTGCTCTTTTATTGCATTTTAAGCCAATTTTTGACCCCCTTTGAAAAAAGTTGTAAGGGGGCCCCTGTCCCCGGTGGGGGGTGTGCTAGTAAGACTTTCTCATTCTCTAGCACGTGTAAAAATTTGGGGGCGCAGCACACCCTAGGGGCTGAAATATGGTCTTCCGAAAAATGCGCTTTCGGTGGGTACAATTCCACATCTAGATCTCCAGGGTTACTGGACCAAACTTCACCGGACTTGTTTCACCTAACGCGCGAGGAATCGCGATAGAAAACATATTTATCCGATTTTGAATATCTTCATCCGTTTCGGAGATATTCACTGCCAAACTTCAAAGTCGTCTGAAATCGGGCTAAATTTTGCATGTTTTTGGCCCCTGAAATTTTTTTGGGGGAAGGCCCCCCGAAATTTTGGACCGGCATTATAAAATTCGGTATATTCGATAGTCAAGCTAGAGAGAGCCATGGACAAAGTCAAAGATGGCGAAGAAGGAATATCGGTACACGGAATAAGAATAAACAACCTGCGATTTGCGGATGACATAGACATAATCGAGGAAGATGAAAGCACGTTGGAA
>Ga0209367_1000394_pt1 | contig 41703 bp, 19 predicted proteins | sample WorMetLIZISLAND2_FD_187412 | JGI IMG/M metagenome (GOLD analysis project Ga0209367, IMG submission 187412) | Marine gutless worms symbiont microbial communities from Max Planck institute for Marine Microbiology, Germany - Olavius geniculatus... ...
CCCGTATATTCATGTCTCGTATTTTCATGTCCCGCATTTTCATTTCCTGCATTTTCATGTCTCACTTTTTCCATTTTCACCCCTTATTTTTGGTGCCGCATTTTCATGTCTCGTATTTTCATTTCTCGCATTTTCAGCGTCCCCTATTGTACTGCGTTTGAGTCGAAATCTATGACGCAGCATTCATGACGCAATAACTGCTTGTGCAAAATAAAATAAAACACTCGTGGTAGCGTACGATGTCATAATCACTGTCCGCAGTAGCGACGACAGTATTGTCGTTTGCATCGTCGCTATTTTTTGTTTGTTCTACGCGCGACAGTAGGTACTGCTAAATCGCGTCTTAGTCATCGCAATTCTGTCTGTCCGTCCGTTACACGGGTGGATCAGTCAACAGTTGTGCATGCTAGAATCACCAAATCTTCACAGTCGGCTGCCCGAAAAGTTCTAGTTTCAGGATTTGTAAAACTTTTCTATAAATTTGAAAGAAGTTACCCCGAACAGAAGGTCCTAAATAAGAAGTAGTAGGAAAAATTTGCGATTTTTAGCCAACAAGTCATTGTATCTCAAAAACGGTGCAAGATAGGGCCGAGGTTACTAATAGTCACTAGCAGAAAGTCGTGCACGCACTTACGATTGACACCGAAAACAGTGACTTTGGATGACTCTGAACTTCAAATATGGCGGTTTTTAAATTTTTGTCCGATTTCGGCCTGCGACACACGTTTCAAGAGCGAATTGCGCCAAAATCACTGCAGATAGACCAAGACAAACTAGTATGAAATTTTATGAAATTGTTAGCATTAAACTTAGTTTTCAATAGTTTAAAATTCGGCTTTCTGCATTCAAGAAATTCTTCGTACGGGGACGGCAAACACAGGTACCCTCTCAAAACGCTCGCTATTGGCCGCTCAAACGGTAGCTGATGCACGAAACCAATTACGCCATCTAGCGACTGTTGGTGCAACGCTATAGATACTAGCCTTTATTATCATCATCATGTTGAATGTTGATTGCTAGGATCGGTCAGCTTAGATTGGTTCGCAGTGTCTTCATACATGTACCGCTGTCGCGCGTTCCCTTTGCGTTAGCTAGGCTTTCTTGTTTTCTCTGTCAACAAGAAGAAGAAGAAATTTATTTGGCTCCAACAAAAATACAAGTAGTTGATAGCATAATATAATACAACTGAGCCAGGTTGCCAGAAAACCACACTGTTCAACAAAGCTGGCCACCTAAATACATACAATTTCTGTTTTAATTATTTAAACTAAACCTACTGAACATAAAAATGACTACTAAGCTACTAACTACTAAATACCGCTATACTTAGCTCGACAAAAGTAGTACCACGTCAGAATGTTTTTAGCATCAAGGACCGGGACAACGACAAAGTCGTAAGAAGCTATTGAACGTAGTTTTGTCAAATTTTATATAAGCATTTACTTCGACAACTGATATAACTCTACTGAGTTTCAACGTTATAAGTCAAAAGTTAAAGTCACATGATCGGATTCTCGAATACTTTACCATTGCAACGTAGGGCCTTGCTACTGGGTGACCCAGCCAGGCCGATAGCTATTGGCCGACACTGACGTCATTGCTATCGCAACGTGCCACGACGGTTATCGCGGACCGCCTTAGCCTAGCCTTGCGCGAGGCTTGACAGTCTGATTTTTTTTTGTTCAAAGGTGACTCGCTGTCGTACCACGTTGGAATGTTCTTCAGCACAAAGGACCAAGACAACGACCCCTCTGAAAAACGCCACTGTGCGGAAGTCGAAAATGGTGGATGGTGGTACAAAGATTGCTGCGAATCGAACCCGACCGGCAAATACCTGTTCGGTAAAGTAACCGAGAAGAAGTCCGGCCGCGGTATGATGTGGAAGAGCTGGAGAGGCGACAAATACTCGGTGGCAAAAGTGACAATAATGATCAGAAGACACGATGCCGATGTCCACGTTAAGCATTAGTCAGACAAAACACAATGTGGCTGGCTACATCACAGGCACAAGGTAGCGCAGACCTGTGTTAACGGCGACAGTCTAAGTCAATGAAGAATGGCAAAATTCGACCTCTCGCAGATTCGGGACCCCTGAACCGATCGACAAAAAATTTGACACAGGTGATAAAGTCTGCGAGACTACCCCCTGTACAAAATTTCGTACAAATTCGTCCATTGGGGGCTTCTCGGCAAAGGGGTGAAATATAACGGAAATTTTTTGCGTTAAATATACTTTTTTAATGACATGCCTACATATCAGTCCGGTCGGCGGATTTTCACGCACGATGGCTCAAACGACGCGGTCTCACGCAAGGGTGTGTTTTTTTAAGGCTAGAAAATTCCAAGTTAATATCTAGCCCTAAAAAATCCCCCCAAAGTCAAAAATTGGGCCCAAAAACAGACTGAAATTTTCGCTCCCGAATAAAATTCTCACCTATAAATTGCCCTTAATCGTCATCGTAGGCCCATAAAAGTTGTAGTGAATAAGCAATATGGCATCGGGAACTCTAAATATGTCACCGGGCATGCGCAGTAAACTTTTGGACCATAACATGGGCTGAACGCAACTTTGAGACCTTATATCTCCATAACGGTGCAAGATAGACGCATGGTCATCATTGACCACCAATAGAAAAGTGACCACGGCGAGTCCATTGGTCACGTGAGCGATGACGTTACGTGAGCCCAAAATCTTTGAGGCTATACATCTTCATAGCCGTGCAGATCAGATAAACTATTATTCACCACCTATGAAGAAAGGCTATGATGAAAGATAATTTTAGTAATAAAACAGCAAATATAGATGTACAAAACATCACTTTATACACTTGTTATACACTTGTTAACGACACGCAATGACTGACACTTCAAAAACAGCAAAAATCATAAAAAGTTGATATTATTCAACATCACATTGACAGTTAGGCGATGTGATGGTGAGTGATATCATCTTTTTATAATTTTTCCTTTTTTCGAAGTGTCAGTCATTGCGTGTCGCCGTTAACAGGCATATAAACTGATGTTTTATACATTCATATTTGCTGTTTTATTACTAAAATTATGTTTTATCGTAGGTAGTGAATAATAGTTTTTCTGTTCTGCACGGCTATGAAGATGCAAAGCCTCAAAGATTTTGGGGTTACGACCTTGACCTTTTGGGGTCACATGACGTTATCGGTCACGTGACCATTAGACTCGGCGAGAGCACTTTCATATTGGTGGTCAATGATGACCATGCGTCTATCTTGCACCGTTATGGAGATATAAAGACTCAAAGTTGCGTTTAGCCCATGTTATTGGTTAAAAGTTTACTGCGCATGCCCAGTGTCATGTGACCCGTAGGTGGGGAGTCAAAATGACTACATATTTGGAGTTCCCGATGTCATATTGTTTATTCACTATATAACTTCTATGGGGCTACGATGACAATTATTAAGGGCCGTTTGTAGGTGGAAATTTTGGCTCTCTGGATTGTGTAATTGCAGTTATGTGGAAAGGTTAAAAAAGCTCGAACTGCAAAGTCTGGAAATAAGGCGTCTGCACTTAGATCTCATCTGGTGCTGCAAAATTGTATTTGGGTGTGTTAATGTCAACATGTCTTTTCAATTAAGTAGTTATACTAGAACTCGTGGTCACCGGTGAAGTTGTATAAACCATCATTCACCTATAACTGCAAAGTTACATTCTTAGTCAAAGAATTTTAAACGTCTAGAATTCTTTGCCTGACAGTGGTGAGTTTACTTCTTTAAATAAGTTTAAGCAAAGCATTTTAAGTATAAATCTAAATGATCGTCTAATGTGTTTTAAATTTTAGTTATTGGCACCGGGTTGTGTGGCTGGGTAGTCTAACGGCAACGTGTCGGACTTGTAATCCTGAGCTAACTCAGAGGCGCGGGTTCGACTCCGCACCAGGACACTGCCGGGTAACGAACGACCTTAGGCACTGTTGTTCACACACATGTGCCTCTGTCACCAAGCAGTATAATTTGGTACCGGCTTCACCGCTGGGACGTAAACAGGCACACCGCGCAATACACTGGCCCCGTATCCGTGGTCTCGCAGTGTAAAAACTGGTGTCTGGCTGAGGGTCTTAGGAAACGGAGATCAGCGCCGCCCTATGGACTGGGGAAGGACTTCACGTTTTTTATTGGTACCGGTACTTCTACATACAAATTGTGTTCGTAAATTGTGTTTGTACTTGCGTTTGTTATTATGGACTCCCGTAAGAGCTCAATGCCCGGATGTTCCTGTCAGTGTCATGTTTAATTGCAGTTTCTTACGTGTGATATGTTTTCGGACGAATAAAATGATTGATTGATTGATTGAAGGAAAACGTTAATAATGACATTAATGTTGTGGTAGTGGTGGTCACGTTTATGCAGCAGTCTGTGTTGTTGAAAAAAATGAGTGTCGTTGAAGCGTGTGGTGGTGGAAGTTTGTTTCGTGTTGTGGAAAATGTTGTTAACGTATCAAAAAATTCAGGTAAAATGGGACATCAGGTAATTTGGAACAATTAAGAGAATGACTGTAGAATGGCTTGCGCGCGCTGGCAGTTGCTTATTTTACGATATCTTTCTACGAAGTCATTTAATATTCTACCAAAAATTGCCGTAGGGGTGGTTCCATATTGTTTCGGTTTCGCTTTTGCTGTCCTGCCGTGTTTGCGTCCACGTTGAAACCAATAAACATAGTCAAAATTTAAAAACTATAAATAGGCCTAACTACGAAATGCAAACTCACCAGAAAAACGCAAGTAGCTGTCATTGTCCTTTAGTCGCAAATAACCAATGCATATATCAAACACAAGTTTCGCAAAATTTTTTCACATAAAAACGCCTTGCGCTGCATTGCCCAAATTTTGTACCGGGCTAATTATTCCTGTAAGAAGTCTTCTTCTGCGACCCAAGGCTGAGCCACATTACATGCGTTATACAAACGAACAGACCATAGATGTAAAAACATTTTTATGTTTTTTTTTATAAAAGTTTACAAACATGTTTTATGTTTTTTAAACATTTTTAATGTTTTGTTTATTTTGTAAATGTTTTTTTTTATTTTTAAATGTTTTTTTTTTATTTTAAAAAATGTTTTTTGTGCTTTTTGATGTCGTGTTTTTTGTTTTTGTTGAAACCTAAAGGTACGAAATGACAAATATGATTTATTTCTCATGGGCAAATTGCGTTCAGCTGTTCTTGATCTGCACATTCAGTACATTCAGATTTTTAGTCTTTGCAAATGGTAGGTTTTTTGTTTTTAATTATCTGAGTTAGATATTCTTTGCGTGTATAATGGCGAAAAAAGTAGCGATTGGAAACATCTGTAGTTTAACGTTTTTATGCATGTTTTTATAATTCTTATTATAAAACTGAAAAAATATGTTTTTATGTTTTTTATTTGCAAATCAATATTTTTAACAACTATGGAACAGATGACAGACAGACGACAACCATACCATACTCTCGACCGTTACGTCAGTACGGTCGGCTTAAAACGGGATCCCTGGATCCCGGGATTACAAATTTCTTAATCTTGGATTCCGGGATTGAGAAATCGATTCTGGGATTACAATCACTAAACACTAACACACACACATGTTTACTGATGTTATTCAGTTAGCAATCGAAAGAGGAGGAGTGGGCTACATATCGTTGGCAAAATTGCGAAACCGCGTATTTGTATAGCTGTCTAGCAAAACGTCCTAAATAACACAACGTTTTTCAGCATGCAAAATGTTAAAATGTTTAAGAATTATAAACATTTATCTCTGTCGAAAATAAAATATACCATGCAAACGCGTATTATGTTATTCATTAACAAACTGTTAAACAGCTTTGGGAAAGTGCATCGTTTACAATTGTTTTTACTTTTACCCGCGATAGCAGAATGCGTCGCGCGTATTAGCCATCGCCTGGGCGTCTGTATATCTGTCTGTCTGTCTGTCTGTTTGTTTGTCACCCTCGGTGCACGCTAGAATCACATAATTTTTACCGCGGGCTGCCCCAAAGACTTTAATTTTTGTGACAAAATTTCGTGCCCCTGTGTGAGAGGGTTCTCCTCGAACGGGGGCGTCTAAGAGGGGTACCCTCCATAAAAAAACGTTACTTTGCCGTTATTATTAATGTGAAAACGGTTGCAGATAAATACAGACATGTTGTTTATTATAACAAACACTGGTCACAGACTTTTTAGTTTTATCAACATCAATGACCTTAAACGACCTTGAACCTCCAAAATTAAAAGTTTTCGTAAGTTTTTCGTGATTTTGGACTGTAACACACATTTTGAGAGTGAATTGCGCCGAAATGGCTAGAGACAGATCTAGACAAGCTGCGCATGAAATTTGCGGCATTAAACGTGGGTACTCGATCTTCAAACACATTATTATTCTATTGCATGCTATACACGATTGCCCAGGTGGCAGGACCGCTGCTATCGCGCGTCACGTGAGCTTTGCTCAAATTACTTGTGTTTTATTGTATCAAAATGTCGTAAAACAGATATAATGCCATTTTGCTCTCGATATGCAGTATAGCGGAGTCATTACTAGATCTATGACTTCATTGTTCCTATATTTTGTTCACCGCGTTATCAAATAAATCGTCTCCGGCGTGAACTTCTTTCACTTATTCTGTCGACAATAATCTGACAGCCTTCGATTCACACAACTGTTTAGTGTCATCCAGCCACTCTCTGCTTAGTCGTTTTGTCTATTTTTCCCCTATAAAGCAATGAATTAAACTTAAATTGAGTTATCAACGTTTAAATTAGTCCGGGTTTTGGCTCATCCATTAAATATGCTGTCTCTAAATTACTCACACTACTTATAAGTTACGAACATTAAGACGTGTCGACCGCTGTATTTTACCATTGACAGCGATTAGTGAGCATACAATGTCGTTATTAAACTACTTAAATTTCCGCATTATTGTTAATGTAATGACATAAGACGATGTATTAGTTGTATCATTTATAATGGCCATTTATAATGGTGTTATGTTATGCTGTTTACTGCCACCACAACACCAAAGTTATCAACTGTCTGAATAGTTCGTTTTCAGATCCGAGATCGTTTTTGTCAGTGCCATTTATCTATTACCATAGATTTATCACGACGTTATTTCGATTTTCAGCTGTTTTTAGTACATAATTTCAATGACGTTTTAGCCTTTGCCTTGACAGTTCGGTCTCCGATCTGTCCTAGGATCATTTTCGGTCAACATCCAGGTCGATGTCATACTCGCGGACCATCATTTTCACAACACCCAACGAGTCGAAGCCTTTCCAAGTTTTCCAGAACATGCCGAACTTCTTCTTGCTTTTCGCTGAAAGGTACTTTCCGGTCAGGTTGGACTCGCCGCAGTCTGTGTACCACCATCCGCCCTGCATCTCCTTCGCGCAGTTCTTCTTGCTTTTGTCGTTGTCCTTGTCCTTGGTGCTGAAGGACGCGTGGACGTTTTTCGACAGCGAGTCACCTTTCAGCAGACGACACACGCACAAACTGCTTAACTGCTGCTGCTTGCCACGACATTTCGTTACATCACCATGCAATTAAGGACGTTTATTTCCCCAGGACCTTGGCCCCTAACTGGGCGGTCTCATGCCTTTGGTCACGCTTCCGGTTTTCGCATATCCTTGTTATCTAACATGCTCAGACTTTTCCTATTGCGGTTTATCTTTAAAGATTCCTTTAGTGTTTTCTGAAAACTGTATTTCACAAACTGAATTTGATCAAAGTGTTTGCCTTCATTGTTAATGGTATATTATAACAGTACTGGTATATCGTTGCTGCATCAAAAGTTATTATTTGCAATAATATCGTCTGCTTTTGTTTGCAAACATCAGACATATATCTGTAACTAAACGTAATTTAATTTTCGCATAAAAGTAGTAAAAACAGTTGTAAAAATATATTTTAACATACGTATTATAATCATTTTAATGATTTTTAAAAACGTATGTTTCACATGGCAGTGTAGCGACACAGGTAAGTGTGGTAGGATATTTAATTAAAATTAATTTATAAGGATATTAACTTATCGATGATTATCCAAAAATGTGCCAATGAAAAATTTTTAAAAATTGGTTAATTTTTGTCGAAGATATAAATAGTAACAAAGTGGAACGTTTTTTTCGACACAGTCTAAATACAAATGACAGTAATATAAAAGAAAACAATAAAAATAAATGACTGAGTTTTACGTAAACTATCATATGATCGCCTAAACCTGCTCCGCCGCTGTACTTTCCAACGGACGACAGCCTGTAGTTCTTCGATTGCCGCTCGACGACAAAGTTGTCATATGTAGCACAATCCGAGTTGCCTTCGTGGTCTTTCAGGTCGATGCGCAATACCTGTCGCTTCTTGATTTGTTTCGTCAGCATGTTAATAATGTCGAGACCTTCGCACAACAGTTGAGCCAAACCAATTGAAACAGTGTTGAAAACAAACGTCGAGTTTTGGAAAAAAAATTTTTTCAGTTTGTAAATTTTAAAGTTTTTGAAGGGTTATTGAAAATTTTAATTTAAAAGCTTGGTGCATTACAAAAAAAACAGGAAGCAAATTTTAAAACCCAAAAATAACACCCAATGCACCATATCGCGCCCTTGTAGACTAGTAATAAAGTTAGTTAGTTATTTACTATTATAGTTAATAATGGTGTACACACACGTTTAGTTAAACCTATTCAATAAAATGTAGAATCGCAAATTATTATTACAAATCTTTGCCATATTATCGGCCTGCGGCCTCTATTTTTGGCCTCAACTCGGCCTTCGGCCTCAATTTCAGCCCGCGTACTACGCTGCAGCGTTACCGCTAGCTATAAAGATGTTGATGATGCGTCACCATGGTGACGACGTCTATATGACGTCACAGCCAATCGCAGTTATCATTTTAACAGAAGAAACGACGACGCTGCAAACAACACTGTCGTCGTTTCAGCGAGCAGTAAAAACTGCGTAGCTAACCGATCCAGAAGTTTCCGTCCGTATTTCCAAATCCCGTTTTGTACTTTTTCCAACCGCGCTTGAAGGCGATGTCACCGCTTGCACGATTCATTATTACCTAAAATATTATAAAACAAAATACACGCGTGTCACTTAACATACTATACACGTAAATGTTGTTATATCAATTTCAGAAAATATCTTATATGCAAATGGTGCAAATTAAATCCTAACCGTCAAATTTCTTTGGTTTCTTATTCATCATCGTATATGCTTACTTAACTGCAGACGTTAAAACGTTGCACAGATAGTTACGGTGAGAGATAGGATCAGGGTTACTATTAATCACTAAAAAGAAGTGGTATGGGCCTACGCCATGTCAAAGGAAATAAAAATCATTGACTTTGGGTGACCTGAAAGTCCGTTACGCGCTATTGCGGTTAAACAGTGCGAGATGGAGCCTCGATTGCTATTAAGCACTAATAGGAAGTCGCATATTGGCTTATAAATGACATAAAAATCGTTGATCTTGGATGACCTTGAGAAACATTACTGCAACAAAAACTGTATGAGTTGTAGCGCGTTTTTCCTAGCAAAGCGTTTTTATTGTGAGAAAAATTTGCGAAACCTGCGTCCGATATTTTTGTTGGTTATTATTTACGATAGAAACGACCAAAATCACTAACTACAGGAAAAACGTACAGAAATCACCGAATCAAAATCACAGACGCTGTGTGACAAAATCACAAAATAAGAGGCAAGTTTGTGACAAGTTTGGCGATTACTTTTGTTCGACCTACAGAAACTACAACCTTCCCTCCCTCGCTTTGGGCGCATGTTCCGTCGTACATTTAACGGACCCGAGTTCTTCTATCGGCATTTCAATGCGCTATTCACTTCACCGCATCATACGTTCTTTATTTTGGGGGGATGAGATTGTAAAACAACAGAGAGTAACGTGGATCACCATGAATGATCTGGACACTATTGCGCCTGTTACTACTGTTGAACGCAAACAACAGCAACGCCTTTTTCCGAGCCTGGCAGAAGTTCCCAACAGCAGTTGTTCTCAAGATAAAAGTCCTTGCGCGCTGTCGGCTACAGCTATGCTGCACCGCTGGGTGAATTGATTTTATGCTCACGTTTTGTATTGCGATTTGTGTGTGATGGGGGCAACTGAAAATGCGAGATTGGAAAATAAAGCACAAAAATGCAGGGGGTGAAAAATGCGAGACTGGAAAATAGAGCACAAAAACATGGAGGGCTGGAAAATGCGAGACTGGAAAATAGAGCACAAAATGTTATTGGTTGATACGCGTCGTTCTTCACTGTCCGGAAAAAAGTAACCTTCTAGACACCGTACAATAAAAATATGAAATATCAGTTTACTACAAGTTAAGCGTAAAAATGTTTTGCACATTCGTTCATATTCTTCATTTATATTGTACGCTGTCTAGGGGCTTATTTTTTTCGGACACAGTGTATAAGCGCTACGCAAGCAATAAGCCGAATTCCAACGACACTTGTCGGTTAGTAGACCTTGTGGTCAGTTGATGGCACCAGCTAAAGACTGCCAACAGTAGTGAGGTCATGTTTAAAATTCGGCCTAGACGTCTCGTGGATCAATGTTCAAAGCGGGCCAGTATTTACACGATCCAACAAACGTCCAGCAAACTTCCAGCAAATGTAGCCAATTCAAATACACGTGCTAATGCTGGACGTTTGCTGAATCGTGTAAACACCTTATAAGACACAGTAACTGTGCTACTGCGTATGAAAAGATGTGTCCTATGACGGACAGTCGTCCGACAGTGACGACTCTAACGACGATGCTCCATTTTCCAGTCTCGCATTTTCAGTCGCCCCTTCAAACGTTTTAGTCATTTTTATAAAACAGTTTTAGCTGATGTTTTGCATTCAGTCATATCGTTAGAATCATGTTTTGCCTTCGTAATATAAAAAGTGTTGACAGTTAAGGCTACCGAAGTTTTGATACGTGATAGGCCTATTTGCATAGGCTAACTGTAATAACTGTATAGGGCCTACTCTATGTGACATTTATTAAAATCAGGAAATTGTGTGCTTTTAACGGAACAGTTCTACACGTTTTTGCATGCAGTCGTAGCCTTAAACGCATATTTCAATTTTGTAACTACATTAATCACACACTTAGCCCATAATTTGTTTTTTTGCATTTTCCGGCCCTGCATTTCTTGTGCTCCATTTTCCAGTTTCGCATTTTCCACCCCCTGCATTTTTGACCGCGTTTGTGCCGTAAATTCTAGTCTTGCAAATTCCAGTCTCGCATTTTCAGCGTCCCCGTGTGATGTTGGTATTTCACGTGCAAAACGTTAGGCTTATTTTTGTGATTTTGGTATTTTACGTTTTTGTGGTTTTGACTTTTTTCTTTGTGATTCTGGATATCTTATAAGTAATTAGTAAAACCTAATTAGTGATTTAGGTATACACCTATTTACGACTGTAGCTGTTTTTAATTATATCGCTTGGCGAGGCGACCGCGTGTCACCGCGCGCGGCGTGTGTTATACTAGCGTTAATGTTGTTTTCGAGAGCAGCGTTTTCTTAACGTAGCGTGCATGGAACTGTCCCACTTTTAAGAAATCGCTTTCTCTCCGTGACTAGAAATCGGACGATGGGCTTTGGACGTAGGCGGTACGGTCGGCTTTTCCTAGCGATAGCTGGGCTTCTTGTTAAGTTTTGGCGTCACGTCATTTACTTAACAAAAACGATGTCACATAGAGTATTGCGTATAAAATGTTTCTCCTGCATGGGGTCTAAAAATTTGTGTGACATTTTTCGCAGTTGTAGGCTACAACCTAATAAACAAAAACCCTTTAAAACCTTAAACTTAATTTTGTTTAATTTACTACAATATCAGCGGTTGTAACTTTTTTCTATTTTTGCAAACAACAATAAACAAAACATTAAACACTTAGTTAAGTGGTTGATGTGAGACGCATTTTATGCATCAAATTTTGTTAATAACTATCATTTCTTAGAGAATTATTAACTGTTGAATATTGGTAACAAATTATCTTTGTTACCAATATGGCGTTACATAAGTAAGCCTATAGGCCTACACATTTGCTTAACTCGAACAAACAACATCTGATTCTGACAAAATTTTACACCAACAATACGTTATCTACTGGCAATCAAACTGCAAATTACTGCTAAATCTGCTTGCGCAAACAATAGTTATAGCGGCTTTTGTGAGATCACTCCAAAACGTGAAGTGTCCAGTATTAAGCAACCGTTTGTTTTATCCTGACAGTGTCCATAGCTTGCTGAGAAATTTCGCAGTAAACCTTTTAGCATCATACCTTTTTTTGTCTTAACAGTTTAGCTAAAACATGATTGGCACAAAAATATTATTTTTCTTATTTACGTTATTTTTTACGTTGATTGCGTTAACAAACGTCACTTCCAATCGAACGACTGCAGTGGGCTATGTAACGCCATGTTAGTAACGGAAATATTTTGTTATCCATATTCAGTTATTAATAACTTCACTAAAAATAACATTATTCAACAACATTTAATGATCGTTTAATGATCGTGTACGTAATTTTATTCAAATTCGTTCAAATTTGACATTTTTACCGTGGAATGTCTATGAGTTTACTTTTTCCGGACACAGATGTGTGTGAAATTTCGCTTGAAAAAATCCAAGCGGTTGCCCAAAAAGTAGCAAAAAACTTTTAGGGATTCACTTTTTGGCGCACTCTGTATACTTTTTTGAAACGAAACATGTCTGCAAAACGTAAGCTACAAACCGTCCACCCTCCTCCGTCAGTTTTCATGTCGCAGAGGACTCGTTTTCGCTTGTTAGTTTTTGGTAGATAAATGCTGAACGCATCACTTCCATCGCGCAAGCCGTGCTCCAGATAGAGATCCACGCAGTCTCGCGGAAACTCGTTTGCTGAATCTCCTGTAAATACATAATACATATCAATAGTTATCTTAAAATAGCCGGGACACAAAAGCAGTCGTATGAATAAAATTTGCTGAACGTTAGGAAACAGTCATGACACGAACTCAAAAGGGAACAAACGTGATTGTCTGGTTACAGGGCAGAAAACGCAACTTATTCAGCAAATACATAAGTGCTTCAGTAGCAGCTGTTCTAACGCAAAACATATACTGCAACTACACACTACAGTTGTTTTAAAAACAAAACTATTCAAGACAGAACAAAGACTGTTCAACAAACAAAACTATTAAACACAAGACCATTCAACTATTCAGGAACATGTGTCATAAAACAAGACTTATAGACTGAACCACAGGTTTAAATGTAGTACAATAACAACACTTGTATCTTTTGTGTGGTTGTGCGTGCGTGCATGTGTCTTCTACCGACATGATTTGATGCAAAAATTTCAATATAATAGTTAATTAAAATAATCAAAACCAAGATTCACATGTTTTACAATATCAGCGGTCAAACGTAGCTTTTGTCCTGTACTGTTATTTGATGTAATCTATAAATTCATAGCAAAATTACGTGGACTACCACCTCCGTAAGTAGATACGAACATCATCGTCAATATGGTCAGCAGCAACACCCAACTAACAGTCACCATGGCGACCTGCGACGCACACAACATCATCAGAATTGACTACAGTTAGTTAAGAAACTAAATTAAAGTTTGAAAAACACTTATAAACGTCATGTTGGTTATGCAGTAAGTTTGATTAATTCTATGTCGACAGGCACAGAATTTACAATGCAATCTTATACGCTTTCATTTGTTTTTACCATGTTTATAGTGAATAAAGCTTGGTGAAAGCTGCATTTATTAATTTATTTACTTATTCATTTATTTATTTATTTATTTACTTCTTCGTTGAGTCATTCATAGCTGTTTATTGACAGCGACTTCTTCGCCGACTTGTTAAAATGTAGGAACATACGAAAATATAATAATCTAAATAAACAATTCTAGCAAACATTTGTAAACACATAAGCCCGCAGTTATCTAAAAACCCAATTTTGCTGTTTAAAAAACAATCGGGTAATACAAACGCAAGTAATCTTCAGCCAGCAAATTATTCAGAGCAGATTACTACGTTCTCTGCTACGCATGCGAGCAACCAACACCAAGCATGTGACGTTTAGACTTGGCAGGTGGTGCTTATATATGTGTCAAGACCAGAGGTATCTTCCTGCAGACATGCACTTGATGCTGGGGCATGGAACAGTGGGAGAAAGTGGGGAGACGTACACGCGACGTGCGGGCCGAGGACGCTGACGGTGGGTGCGGCCGGCTCCCCGCAGGTGTCAAGACGAGCTTTTTAGGAATGTCAACAGACAGCACAGACATGCTGTTTATCATAACAAGCTCTGGCGACGAGTTTCTTAAAAATGTTAACATCGATGACCTAGAATGACCTTGAACTACAAAATAGGGGTTTTTAGTAAATTTTTCGCGATTTCGGTCTGCGACACACATTTCAAAAGTGAATTCGGTCGAAATGACTAGAGATAGAACAAGATTACCTGCGAATAGAAACTGCTATAAGCTTTCGCTTGTCTCATGAGCATTAGCTCAGATTTCTTGTTTTGACAGCCAAATGCTACTATACAAGCGCTTTATGATTGTGTTTGCTGTTTTGCATGTTAACGCGTCAAAAAAATGGTGTAAAAGGTTTAAAAGGTACTGTATAGCTGTTTATAGAAAACCCATCACAGAGCTACGGAGAGCCACCTGCCGTATGGGATCACACAGTGTTGCCTGACATTCGACACAGGTAAACGCGTCCCGCGTTACCCCCGGCCAGATAGGCCGGTACTTATTTTACCTACCCCAGAGCGATGGAAGGCTGAGTTGACCTAGGCGGCTGGTTTACACACAGATAGTCACCCATCTAAGTACTAACCCGGCCCGTCGTAGGTTAACTTCGTTGATCGGGTACAACGCGTTATCGCTACGCCACGTCACCAACCCTAGATTTTAACTTGTACTTGACTATAGGCACAAACGAATACATGTTGACGTGTTGTATTGATGTGCCTGTAGATGTCCTTGTCTGACCTTGAACACCTGCAATATGCCGCCTGCTGAGCGCAGATGCCTAGTGCGTCGTCTGTAGTTTGCAGCCAGTTGGTAAAAATGCAAATATAGCACATGTAACAAGAAAAAAAACTTAACACTGAAAAGGCGGGTGCCACTTTTTTGTCCAACCTGTACACAGACAGAAGCAGGCCCGTCGAGAGCCACAGCGGGGCCTGGGGAAACACTATTGCGGGGTTTCTCTGGGCAGAAAATTTTTGAATTTTTTTAAAATAACGCTTTCTGGTGTACTTTATATTTTTGAGCGACGCCAGAGCCTCCCAGACGCCGCGGGGCCCTGGGTAACTTACCCTATTACCCTCTCCTCTGTCGACGGGCCTAGACAGAAGCACAAATAGTCAAACGTTACAATTGTTGCACCTTAAAGGTATCGAGTTGATTGCCTTGATGTGCGCTGAGTTCGTCTCTGCTCTGGAGGTCGTCTTTAATGACAATGATTGATTCGGCAGCACCCAGACACGTCACTGACGCGTCGTCGAAGGTAGGAGCACCTGCTGACGTCGATGATGACGTCATGTCGCGTGCTGACAAGAAACAAACACTACCAAGCAACGACCGTTTGATAGCATGATAACATCGCCACACCACAGGCCGACGTGCGATACGGCCGTCCGCCTAGTTATATACATGCAGCGTTTTACTTATTTCAAATTTTAACAACTAAAAGTCCGCTTTTACGCTGCCAGTCATCGCACGCGTCAGCAATAAATTGGTTTTCCACAATGCATGAATTCTCAAAGTTAAGCAACGTCGTTTGTGCACCCGCCTAAAAACGCCTGTGCTGTCATTACTCCATCAATAATCAGGAAAATGTGCTAAAAATTTAAAGAGATGTTTTAAAAAGATTTTACACAGTGTATGACAATAGTCTACCGCACATGATTTACTTATACGAAGGCATAATTAAAGCTTAAAACGCGAGATAACGACTTAAACACGTGGCCGTAGCCTGTCGAAAATCTCTTCACGTGGGCGATGCTGGCAAGTAGGCCTAACACCGCACGACTGTGGTCTAACGTCATCGATTGGTGATAGACGATTTTGCACTCAACTTGACCATGTGCGAAAATTTGCCGTTGGAACACGCTCAGAATTTAACAAACAATGAAAATTTATCAATATTTACAACCTTTATTTAGTGATTTTTCTGATGACGTTTCAACAACCACGGTGGTTACAGATAATGCCTTCCCTTCGTTAGAAATAACAGTACTGTTGTCATTTGATAACTTCTCGTGGCATGTTTAGTAGCTACTGTTTTATCCATGATTTATGAAAAACGTTCAAAATACTTATACACTGTGTTTCAGTTTTTGTTTTTTTCATAATTCATTCAAATGATTATCAATTTATACAAAAATTTTACCCACTTGTAGCTGAAGAAATACTAATTCAAAATATTTCAACAAAATGAAGCAGTTAATTAAATATGTTTTGCTAGTCGTGACATAACGCTGACGTCACAGTGTGTCTTGAGTACAAGCTTGCTTGTCTCAACTGGTGCTGTCAGTTGCTACCTTGCTTCAATGGTGAACTTAATCCGGTTCGCTAATGAAAAATGTTTATCGTATCAGCCCTGAGCAACAACGGGACATGAAATCAGGGGTCTCGCGATCCAAAAATTCACCCTTCTCGCAAGCTCGGTGTGCTAGTCTTGCTCGAGCATGTGAAAATCCATCTATCCCCACAGATACATATATGCGAGCGCTTTGTACGTTTTTGTAACTGTATCTGTAAAGCCCCAAAAATTTGTCACGAACGAACTAGATGTTTCACCATTAGAGCAGGGTAGCAACTGACAGCACCACTAGCAAGCTTGTACCCGTGACACATTATGACTTCAGCGTTACGTCAGGACTGGCAAAGAATATTCAATTAACTGCCATATTTTGTTACAATATTTTGAATTAGTATTTCTTCAGCTACAACTGTTAAAAATTTAATATAAATTGGTCATTATTTGAGTGAATTATGAAGGAAAGAAAAAGGGGTCTTTTTATGAAACACCGTGTAGACCTACAGCGCGTTGTTGTTTTAGTTGTTTTTAAAAGCAGACTTTGAGTGTCGATGTAGGACCTTTCGTTTCAGTGTTACGCCCGTGCAGTAGATAACCAGGAACTATAATCTATGTTAACTCTTTACCGTAAATTATACTACATCCTGTTTCATAAAAACAATCACTTTGATTATTTGCCGCACTTTCCTAAACTGCGCTTGATGTTTTAATTTTTTTACGGGCAGACTCAACAAATTTGCAATCAAACTGTCATCATAGCAAAATTTTTGTAGGCAGAAGCTGAGAATCTCAAGATGATACGAAACCATCTCCCGACTAGAGACGTGCTCGAGGTCAGCCTCCCACCACCTAGACTCATCAGATCTGCCGAAACACGAGAATATCGGTGACCGATGCTCTGGAACTGGCGGAGGACAAATCGTTTGGCGACAAATCGCAACGACAGGATGCCCTACGGCTGAACGCTTAGCGTCACAATGAAAAAACCGACGCAGACGTCAAACGCTGTCGCCGTGTGGCTTCAGTCGTGACGAGTTCGTCCCTGGGTCAACGAAGTTACAGTATACGTAAAACTGGCCCCCTAGAACGTCCCCAATAATTATGTTGAACTAAAACTACCACTAATGTATGTTAATATCCAGTATTTTGCAGTTAATACGTTTTTGTGTAATTATAGCTATATTTGGGGCCACTTTTTATTGGGACACTGTGTCGTATTCAGTGCCCACTGCCCACGCTACTCTGACCGGACGGGCCAGGCATTACTTGGATGCGACGGCGGGACAGGTATAAGACATGCACTTAGTCACCCAGGTCAATCGACACATCTTCTGCTCTCTGTGGGGTGGTATATAAAATTAATGGAATGTCAGCTTTCTGCATTCTGAGTGGTCTGATAAATAGCGGTCGTAAATTTAGGCGGGTTTGTGGCTTGGTGACTAATATAGAGGGCTGTGGTCCATTGCGGTCGGAGGCCGCCTGGTGCCTTCCGTATATTTATCGGCAAACATCACAGCACAATAAGCGTCATCGTGGAAAGCGCTACAGCTATGCCGTAGGCGTCAATAGCACGATTGTCGTCTGTCGTCTGTCTTTCTGTCCGTCCGTTCATCCGTATGTAACGGATACATGGACATAGGGAAAACATTTTGCACGAATAATTAGCTCTGCGTTGAGACTCTCTGCGTAAAAATCGGGGATGCACTGCAAGAGAAACATTTTCAAATGTACGGTTGGATAGAGGGGTAAAAATGCGCATTTTCAACGGAAAACTGGTCATATTTCGAAAACGATCAGAGATAGGGCCAAGGGTACTATTAGCGACTAATAGAAAGTGGCATACGCTTTTGCAGTTGAGATAAAAATTATCGATCTTGGATAATTTTGTAAATCAGTACCCGCTATTGTGGCTAAACGATGCGAGATAGGGCCTAGATTTCTGTTAAGCACTAACAGAAAGTCGCATATTGGTTTTCAAATAACATAAACAAATTATTGACTTTAGATGATCTTGAAGGTCAGTACTGCAACATGAACTATATAAACTGTAGCGAGTTTTCCCTAGCGACAGCTGGGCTTTCTTGTTTAGCTTATTATGTCTCTGTTCTCTGCCGGTAGGCGGAGCCGGAAGCATTTAACGTTTTATGGTCGTGGGTCTAGCGTGCATACCTTTCCGTGTAAGACACTGTGTCCCGAAAAACCCTGCTAGTGTTTTATGAATAACTCAGTGAGATTGGCAAATTTTAATAATAATATGACACTCAACATCGCAAAGAAACTTGACATAAAGGACTGCATCTTTGCGCACTTAACCTTAATACTGTTGCCACACTACCTTGTAAAATGCACAAGTCGTAGTTTGGCCCTCTAGAGCAATGAAATCATAGCAGTAAAAAACGTAAAGTTGCATTTGTTTAACAGACAGGTGCAACGTTTCAAGAGAGGAAATTATCAGTGCTCGAAATTTTAATTTTACCCATATCGTCGATTAAATGGTAAAGGTGCATAAGTTACGTATTTATAATTCTGAAAACAATAAATCTGAGCTGATGCTCATAAGACTGAAAATAGATAGCCTACAAGATATCATGGACCCTCCTTTGGCAAATATCAAGATGACCTGATCGTGACGTGGGCAGATAAACTAGGCCTATTACGAGTGCTAAAAAGCATGAATAGGTCAACGTGAACTATTAGACCTATCACAAACATTAGCCTATATAATGCAGCGTATGCCTACGGATCTATCGAACGACATAGTATTAAATATAGCTTTGCTAATGTATGGGGTTAGCGTCGGGCATGGCATGTATTCTGTATGAGTAGGTGCCATAGTAAAGAGGACACCAGTCAGAAGTCATATAACCTAACATAGCTTCTCCGGGATGCAGTTACTGGAGCGTGTGCTCACACATCTCAGTATTTCCTAGTGCAAATCGTTAAACGCAGTGCCGACTTCCGCTAATGCACGGCGATAGTCTAAAGAAATGCATTAGTTAGTATTAGGATATTTCGTTTCAACAGAGCAATGTCGATGTTAGCTTTTGGGTTAATTTGTCGCCTGGTCATATCAGGTACGTCCATACGTTACAGCGTCATCACGAAATTGAATTTCTCTTTTTAAGCGTACAAAGTGTAGGGAGAGAGGGGGAGACCTGCCGCTAGATAGGCATCAGCAAACTGCTGTGTTGATAACGTTTGTTGCAGGCTCTAATACGTTTCAACTGTTCAAAATGACTTCGGGGGTAAAAATGGCAATACTATGCCCCGGTACAAATCGTTTTAACGTTTTAAGTTACATTATGCGCATTTGTCGATAATGTGTAGGCATTGTATCTACCAACTTCGTAAACGCAGCCGCGGTGTCGAAGTGTTACCGTATGAACAGTGGTGAAAACTACTGTTTCTACAGCGATAATTCAGAGTTGTTGAGTTGGTCTGAAGCAAGAGAGTTCTGTGCGAAAAGAAACTCAACGCTGCCGATCATCACTGATGAGGAAGTTGACAACGTGCTTCAGCAGTTTATAGTTAGTGACTCGTCCAGCCTGATACAGAACCGATCTGTCGGGATTGCTGCTCACGCTCGTCCCGTCAACAACAGCGTCAGCTGGCATTGGATCGACCGAAGAACCTCGAGTACGTATAACACAATCTTAGAGTAATTTAAAGAAATTTAAATAAGTAATCTTAGTACGATCGTTTAATGCGCATATGCTTTTAATTGCTAGTAATATTATCTGTGACTGGTACATGTCGTACACTAGTTATAAGTGATTTTAATGACGTTAGTTGGCGTACACTAATGAGTTATTATATCTCGAACACAAGTCGCACGTAAGCTTATGTTGGCAGATGACTTGTTGGCAGAAAAATAATGTAATGCGTGAAATATGCTATGTCCCGCCTTGAATCGACCTCACATCGAGGAAGTCATTGTCTGACTAGCTCTTAACTTAAGAAACTGCCGCGCTCTACGCATGTCGTGATGGTTATTGCGACTTACCGTGTAGCCACAATACCGCACTATTGGCACACCATATTGTGTTCACAGTCATCCAAGGTCAATGATTTTAATGTCATTTGAAAGCCAATATTCGACTTCTTATTAGTGATCAATAGCAACCTATGCCCTATCTTGCACCGTTTAGCTTCAATACACCCGTTACAAAAGACGACACACTACGACGGACGACAACCGTGTAAGACGCTTACAGCATTGCTGTAGCGCGTCAATAATATCTGTCAAAGACAAGAAAACGGACGCTGAGTGCCAGAGACACGTTGCGTTTTCGTTTTAGCTTTCAATTCTTCTGATTTTCTCAACTACTCAGAGAACAGCTGGTGTGCCAGTGTTGGTATGTACGGAAACGAGATTGATTTCTATGCAAACGATTGGACTGAAGACCAGCACTACATTTGCCAGTACGATTGTGAGTAGCAATGTCTACACGTACTATGTCACTGTTATACCGACCGTATATTCTATCCATTGATTTCAGAATTCGTTAGGCTACGATTTTTGCTATTAGTTTAAATACGCTGAAACGTTCGTCATACTGCTTTTTAGGTATTGCCTATACACTGCAAGCCATAAAAGAGCACTTTTTTATTTTGAGAATAATTTGGCCAAATGTTGACAAAATTTTATAATATTTGGCGGAAATATAGCTGAGAAAATATTCTGCTTGCCGCACCTACTTATTTTAATTACTTTATTGCAGAAAAACAAAATGCCATTTAATTAGGCATATTTATGTACCTGTGAATATGTTTCGTTAACAGCAGCCATAACGTTAAAATGCACAGACTAAACAAAATCAATGAGATTCGCAATGCCTACGTAAGTGTCATAGCTTGTGTTAGATCTACGTAAGCGGTAAGCACTGCAAATTTTATTCGATTGTTTGGCTTGTAAGTTTTTACGATTAACACTTCAAGAATAAATTGCAACAAAATGGATAGATACGGACAACTTGCGAACAGGAACTGCTTTAGGCTGTCTCGCGTCTCGTGAGCATTAGCTGAATCTTCTTGTAGTTACTCGTTGTTGTTCAGATGCAGTTGTTCAGAGTGGCAGCTGTTCAGCGCGTTGGATCATCCGTCCAAACACTCACTCCGTTGGTGCTCGGCGAAACTGGTCGGCCACATCACCACGGGGATGTCTGGAGGCATGCGTCTCCAACTCCAGCTGTGTCGCCGTAGACTGGGATGACAACCCGGGCTGGGCGCACGGATGCTGGATTCACGACAGGCCTCAGCAACGGCGTCAGCACTTTGCCGGTACCACGGAGTTCGAAATCGTCAGACACTGCCATTCGAAATCAAGTAAGCTACCTACATGAGATTGTTTATTACCTGTTTCCAGACTTTTTACCGCTCGTATCAATGCTGTTTTGTATCTCACTGTTTTTTAATGTTGTACAAAGACGCAATAGTGACGATTTGTGACTTGTACTTTTTTCTCTGTCGCTATTTCTATTTTACCGTGTTATTTTGTTGCGTTGTATCAACGGTTTATATACGAGTATATAAATAGATAAGCCTACGGATGTATTTTTACAGCGCGTAAGCACAGCTTGCTGTGCAGGTGCTTCGTATTTACATGGTGCTAAAGAAAAAAAACATATTGCCTACTAAATCTATACACAAATAGCGGGCTACTAGAAAAGCAAACGCTGATTAACGTTAGTTGCTTAAGCTTAAGGTGTATGTCTGTTCGCCTGTGTGTCGAACCGTGCGATTTTATCAAATCGACGCAACTCAACTTAAAGCTAGGATCACGAAATATTCGCCGTCAACTTCGTGAAAGACTTTAGTTATTGCTGCTTTTACTTGTACGTTTTCTTACACTTTCTGTAAGATTTGCATGGCTTGTATGACATTATATACAGGGTGTTCCAAAAAACGGATACCCAATTTTATTTTTGGGATAACTTCGGTAATTCAGCACCGATTTCAACCAGTCTTTTACTGTTACAAGCAGAAATTTATGGCGCGTAGAAGTGAAGTTCTTCCACCCACCGCACTTCATTGTGTGACCACATTACCTAGCAAAACAAACACTGTCAAAGCTACAGTGGTCTCGGAAAACAGGCAACACATAAAGATATCAATTTCGTAGCATAAAATAGTTAAGCTTACTTACTTATTTACAGTAGTGCCTTGTGACGTCATTGTTACGTCATATTGTGTTTATTTACTTTGTTTACCAGTAATAATTTTTAGAATAAATCGTTTGATATGGGCAGAATAACAAAGGATGATCGCTGTTTTGATCATGGGCTTACGAACTGAGAACTGTTTTGCTAGGTAATGTGGTCACACAATAAAGGTGCGGTGGGTGAAAAAAACTTTATGTTTACGCGCTATAAATTTCTGCTTGTAACAATAAAAGAATGGTTAAAATCGGTGCTGAATTACCGAAGTTATCCCAAAATAAAACTGGGAATCCGTTTTTTTAGACCACCCTGTAGTTATTGGTTTGCCGTATGGTTTATTAGTGACAGATTATTTGCATTGTTATTATTCTGTTCTTATTTGAAGCATTGCACCGTTTACATGTTTTTTTGTGTAGGCTTAGTTCGTGCACGATTTTTGTATTAATTTAAATAAATAATATCATTGTGTTTTCAAGGCGGAATGTTGCGTTAACCATTGCTGTCCGGCTGGTTTTAAGTGTCCGTGCACCAACTTCGCTGCAACTGTAGTCTATTGGATCTTCGAGAACAGTACTGGCGGCGGTGGAGCTGGTCCGTAGAAAGCTGAAGGCTTATACAACAAATCCACTACGTTCCAACATGTCGTGATGCTGCACATCAGCCTGCTGTACGACTTGTTTTCCATCAAATCCGCAGCAACTCGAAGTAGTGGAGTTTGGACTTAAATACACTGACGGAATTGATATGGTCATTTCACACTTACGACGCCGATGCGACTCAACTCAGCTCAACTGTCGTCGACAGTCGACGACCTTGGACGACCTTGAACGCTAAAATAGGGGTTTTATGGATTTTTTGGCGATTTCGGGCTGCGAGACACATTTCAAGAGCGAAGTTAGTTCTAACGATCTTTGTTGCACAGGCCAATAGTCATCAGTTTATAGGACCTAGTTGTAGCTAAATAGATAGGCCTACAACATTACCTATGTTCAAACACAAAACTGCTTATAAGTCAAAAAACATTACGCGCTCATTAATCACTGGTGGCAGAAGCTACTTCAAAGTGGGGGGGGACTCGACGAGCGACGAAGACGACAAGGGGTGTGGTGCATCCGTTTAGGACTCCAGAAATTTTCGAATTTTTTTCGACGTTGAAATGGTCTGTTATAGTGTTTTATGTGGCGCAAAATTTGAATTTTGGTTACAACAATTGTCAACAGCAAGCTGTGCAAGTCATTCGCTAAATTGATCCGGTAACAGTCTGGACAGCATTTTGTCGTCGTTTTTTCTAACTTCGCAATTGAACACTAAGAAATAATTAAACCCAGTCTGTCCGCCACTGCCATTAATGCCCATTTATTTTTGGCAAAATACAATAAGTAAATTTCGTACGCCATGCACTAGTTATTACACGCGTTCGTGTTGCTACTGTTAATTTGTTTCTGGGCCTAACTCTTGACTACCAGGTTTCTGTTTAATTGTTATGGATGATTGTTTTCATTATTAAGTTAAAAAGGCCTGGTATAAATATGTTGCTTTTTGACGTAGGCTATAGCGATACATAGCAATGTTGTGTGTTGTGTGTTTAAAGTATATTAATTCTCCACTTTACGCTTGTCGTGATGAGTTACTGTATCCAGTAGTTTGCACGCCTATATAACTACATATAGGCCTAGGTAATGGTTGTCATAGGCCTATGCCCCTATTGTTCACCAGTCTGACGAATACGACTACTGACATACAGCGCAACACAGCTCTTAGAGATAGTACCTTTAACTTAAGAAAACTTAATTTAGGAAAATTCCGTCTTATTTAGGAAATATAATTGTTACTTCGTAATGTCAAACGTGTGGCAATCTATGCGGGAGAGAAAGTCATGTAATTTGTAATAGGCTCATAGGCAGAGGCACATGACTGACACAAGTAGGCCTATACTAGGAGTTGATTCTGTTATCCAGTAATGTAGCGAAGTCCACTTTCTCCGAGTCCGAGTCCAATGAGTTTGATGAGACAGAATGATGGTATAATTTGGTATTCACATTCTGAGCATGCGGCGAGAAACGACGACACAGCAGAATGTTAATAGATAGTTACATACCATGTTGTCAAAACATTAAAGCACCGTTAAAAAGCTTGAAGCTATATACAAAATGTTAACATCAGCCCTATAGCCGTGTCGCATGAAAATGCAGGACTGGGAAATGTCGGACGAAAGTGCAGGGCTGGAATTTGACGGACCGGCAGTGCGTGTTAGAGTTTAAAAGACACAGTTAAATGAAGGTGGCTGTCACAAACATTAAATTAAAACTGCATGCTGCAACTCAATTTACACTTGTTGATCACATTACAGCATACACAGTTTGGGACTGTGACCTCCAACGTGTTACCGGCATCGCAATTCTAGCAGTATACCTATGTCTTCAAAACAGTATTAGACCATTTTCAGATCTGTCATTTACCAGTCTTGCATTTTCTGATCCTGCATTTTCAGCGCTCCCTATAGCATACAGCTTGTTCGTATTCGCTCGAACAATCGAACGGCAGTTATTTGCAAGTCACATGTGGGCGGGTCTGAGTCTTCATGTTGCGAGACAAAAATCCGAGTCCTAGAAATAAGGATCGATTCAAGTAGGCCTACTCGACTCGGGCTCGAGTACTAAACCTACATCACTGGTATTCTTTGTACCCTGTGACGCTCTATAATCATTTGTTTTTTTTCACATAAACGTTAAGCGGATGATTGATAAGCCTAATATTTGTGACTGGTTTTCTACATAAACAGTAAAGTCATTCGGTGAACTGTGACTGATCGAATATCCGAAGAGAGCCTTTGTTCGAAAAGCGCACTGTTCAACGCCAGTGACCTTTTCCCTGAGACCCTGACTGATGTGAATCAAATCTTCTAATTAATCGCGTAAAAATAAAACATTGATTAAGCTATAACCTGTACAAATAGAGCGAAAGTAATGCATACAAGCAATATTATTGTGTGGCCGTCTTAACAGGCCACATTACGGGTCTTGCCCGTTCCTTCGTCTGTCTGTCCATCTGTTACGTATGGTCTCAACTAACAAAACTAAAAGGCGCAGAAGAAACAAAAATCGGCGTGAACGTTTCCCAGGGCAGGAGTAACCGGCTTGCCAATTTTTACTATAAAGAGGTCTGCAAGGACGACCGTACAATATGTCGGCACTGGGCCGTCATATTTGTCTACACGGTGGGCAAAAAATGGCACCATTTTTGTATGTCTCATAACTTTACTAAATGTTAACCGATTTTCAAAAATCGTTGTCAGAATCAGGAGACAATTTGCAATAAAATTATCACTATAGATCCCACCACACCAAAAGTGTGTCGCTGCACTACCTTGTGAAATCTGTGTCTTAAGAATGAAAAAACAAGACGATTTTTGGAAGAACACATTTCAAGAAATTAACAACAGAAACAACGTGTTTGTTGTCTTATTGTCTAAACATCACATCTTACAGTTTTCACATCAAATGTTCAATGTGTCTGCCTAGCATCCAAGCCGGCGACGCCACTGACCAATGGCGCGATCAACCAAGCGTTGCCGCACTTTGCCCCACTCAGCGACAACGGCTTTCTTTAGCTGGTTGACTGTTGTGAATTGTCAACATTGATAGACCATCTGTTGAAGGGCATCCAGAACAGCATAATCGACTGGATTTAAGTTTGGGTTGTTTGGGGGCCACATGCCAGGCTTGACCAACGTTGACCACGCAACTGGTCAGTGGCGTCGCCGGCTTGAGTGCGTCATCTGACATTTCACAAGTATGTAGCGACATACTTGAGGTGTAGTGGGATCTATAGTAACAATTTAATTACAAATTATCTCCCAATTCTGACATTGAAAAAATTTTGGAAAATCGGTTAATATTTGGTGAAGTTATAAGGTGTACAATAAATGGTGCCATTTGTGGCCCACCCTGTAGTATTATACAACAAGAGATGTATGCAATTGTCGTAGCTTGCTGTGGAGTAGCGACCAAAGTAAGTAAAGCGTAAAAATAATTCTATGCTTCTGATTGCAGCCGGCAAACAGTAGAAACGGCGCGAAATTTAAAAAAAATTTTTATATCACGACATGTCAATAAAAAAAACGAACCGACACACTAAATAAAACAGCATTTTAATAGGCCTAAAACTACGAAAGCAAACTAAAAACGAAACTAATGTTTTTAAAGGTCCAACACAAATTTTAGAGACGCACAAAAACGCTGTTTTTTTTCTAGGGACGGACGGTAACCGGAAGCACAGCAACTTTTTATAGGCCAAAGTTATTTAATCGTGCACGCGGATGTCATGGGTCAGTCAGTCAGACAGTAAATTCTTCCTTCTCCAGTATGTAGTCGATGGCGGTGTTGACGTCGTCACAGATGATGATCGGTCGGCGCAACTCGTTGTTCTTGGCGATGTCGCGGTGTCCGTGGTGGATCATCTCCGCTCCCTCCACGTCCTCTTCCGGGGCGGGACCACCCGGCGTGTAGACCCCCGTGCAGACGAGAATGCCTTCCACGGCGTCGACGGTCTGCGGGTTCAGCTGAGCGGTGGCCGGCACGTTGCGCGAGACCGGGAGCTCGGTGTCTATGTTCTCCTGCATGCGAGCTTCCCGACTGTCAGGCTCCACCGACCACGTCGCCTATACGCGTACGTCAACGCACGGCCACTATATCGCACGGTGCCATGATCAGCATAGCCCTTACTTTCCCCGCCCACTAAAAATACCGAAAAATCAAAATTGGTTAAAAATTGAAACATAAAAAAATCATAAATGCGTATAACCTAACGAAAATGACAAGTGGCACTGGGCACTGAAATTATAGGCTACATCTATTATTGTTTTATCTGTAAATGAATAGAGCATGGTAGGTAAATAAAACAGCAAACAGTGTGGGCTACGTATAGCTTAGCAGAGTAAAGTGAAAGTCGGCTCACAGTAATTCTCTGACTAGTCTATCAGTACTGACCAGCATTTGCCTTCGGCGTCGCTTGAGTCGGTCGATATATCGCTGGTAGAGATTACTGCCGACAATGTCCGAGTCCGGAGCATCACTGTCATACACAGCACAAATTAATACACGCAAGCCTAATGTGCATGCTGCTTAATATATGAACTCTACTATACCGTAAGCCTATTAGTATTGCGCTGCTGTTTTCACGAACAACACACTCGAACGCGTTGGAGTTAATAGGACGCTACAAAAAGCTTCAAGTTATAGTTACTTTGCAGCGGCGATCGAGGAAGAAATTACATGATGTTGTCAAAGATGGTATAGCGATAATTTCGAAGACGACTAAAACGAGAAATATGGCCACCCATATAGGGGCGTAATTAGAAATTTGTTTTTGGGAGATCGGAAGAGGAATATGAAATTTTTGGGTGGTATAAAATAACTTCAGTAACGTACCATTCTGATGTCATTGTTACTCCTGATTTTGGGGGTGCATCTACCGACATACCCCAGGAAGTATACCCACCAAACAGCGATAGTGCTTCACAAACTGCCAACGGTCGGCCATCCTGGCAACAGCTGGACTTCTTGTCAAAGTTCTTTCCAATGCAGTATCACATGCAACAGTAAACTTAGTGACTAGTGAGGAGTTTGAGGTGTGTATTGGAATTTTTCGTGACTGTTTTGATCGTACAGAATAATAACGCACTGCATACTTTGACAACGCGATCACTGCAAAAGTATTTAAGGGGGACGTCGAAAGTCAAGTATGGATCTAGTACTACTCATATACTGATTGATACTCACCCAACGAGATACATGGTTTTGATCTGCTCGGTGTAGCCCATCTTCCTGGCGGCTCTAGTTAGAGAATGTTCGGCATAACGGAATGTGATCTCACTCGGTTTGCCAACGAGCGCCGTGTACTCGAGGTCGCGACCGGTCACTTTCTGTTCACACATGCAGCGCCGCATTCATCAATAGACAAGGTGGGCGGCCTGCAGTTGCCTAGCGGCCTCCACAATAAAAAGGGCCTTCACTTATATTTCATGAAAAAATCATGATAATTGGCCGATCGTTGGGTAGAGCCTTGGATACGATATGTCGTCTCTCTGTCTGTCTGTAGTGTGTCTGCAAGACTGCAAATGCAACGCATGTATTGTGGCTAAACGGTACGTCGTAGAGGGTCGGCGATGGTACCGTTAGATAGGGCGATGATGAGTTTTTATATGCTGTTTATAGTAACTATCTGTGTTTTTATTTGCAGCGGTTTGACCGAAATTTTGAATGCGAAGTTTCTGTCTGCAGCGCCGAATTACCGTATCGCATTTTAGCGTTTATTGTAGCGATATATATGCAGCGTCACCATAGCATGTATGGAATTGCAGCCGCCCTGTAAAATCGCTTTTTTCTGCGACCGGAAGTCGGACGCTGACCTTCGGACATAGGCGGTACGGTCGGCCCACCCTAGCGACAGCTGGGTTTCTTTCTTTGGTTGCTTTAATGTGTTTCAATTCGACTAAAATATCGTGTTTAAAATGCATCTATTCAATCTCAAAACGTGAGTACCGCACATTGCTACCAATTGCTGCATCACATAGGTCGATCCGCGGGCTCCCCAAGGACTAAAGGCGGCGCCCAGAACGTCCACGCCACACCTGGCTATACAGAGTCCAGCGTGGTTCTCAACAGAAAACTGACGAACAAAAAAAACTAAGAATTAAAAAACCAAAAAAACTGGAAAAACCTCGCAGGCTCAAACAGTATAATAATTATCGTGAAGACAGTTTTGGTTACACACCTTATACAGAGACTCAAGACAGACAAGGAATGCGCCGTGTCCGTATCTACAAAATACACATTCACAGTGAGCGTGAAATAATAATGTGTAATGTGACTGCAGTGACTGATGACCACTGAAGTGAAGACCCTATGATATCAAGGAAATGACTAAAAACTATAGACTAGACCGTCTACACATCTACTGACTTACGGTGGTTTAAAAGTCACCAAATTTCAAGTCTGACTAACGAATTTTGGGACAAAATTGACTACAACTCGGCCCCCTGAAAGATAATTGCGCGTCGTTTTCACCTTCTCCCTTATACGCAGCTGCTAGGCTATATAGCGTGGCAATGAGACAGAGAGCCTACCTCGTTCCACAGAACGTATTTTCTAGTTTAATTTCATAGCATCAAACTAAGCAAATATACTAGTTGAAGACTTTTTATTTAGTTTATTTGGACTAACTAAATAAAATACATCACTATTACCTAGTATTTCTTTTCTGTGGTTCCAAAAGTGCTTCTCGAAGCTTTTGATGAGGTTTTTAATGCAGGTTTTTTAAAATAAAAAAACGTTGAGCAATATAAAAACTGTTTAAAAAACGTTAAAAAACGTGGCAAGAATAAAAAACATTAAAAAAGTTTTTTACATATATGATCATCAGTAGTCAGCCGCACAGCTGCAGACCTCGGTATACAAGCTCGTTCCATGAACTGTAGATCCATGTTGCAGGCAATGACTGGCAGTTGTTCGAAGTCTTCGACCATGTCCACTGGCTTGTCCGGCTTGCCATTGGTTCGCAGCAAGTCGACCAGTAATTGCAGCGGCGTCTCCCAGTGTTTCGGCTCACCCAGCAACACGATCGCTTGTATCAGTCACAACATAACGGTTGTTTTGTATAACATCGAGGTTATATAGTTATAGATAATGATGATAATAGCAAAGTTCTACAAATTTACGGTAATGACGTTTATGCAGAAAAAAGTAGACTATAAATTCATAGGATAAATTTACATCATATCGTACGTAGATACATTTTCATTAAACGACTGCTATTTTGCACAAAATGGATTTTTTAAAATCATAATCATGTAAGCATATGCAAACATTTTGCCAAAATAACTGTATATGTTTTTAAAAAATTTCTTTCTTTTTTTAATTGTCTTTTATCGATTTTGATGTTTACTATCTACCAGTGATGGTGAATAAAAATTTTCAAAACGCGGCAACAAAAACTTTAAAAATAATACCTTCAATTCTCCGGAAATCTTTTTGTTTGTAGCCTTCGTTGGTCTGCAACAAATATACAAGCAGCTTCTGAACCGATTTTGTTTGTGCTACTGATACTAAAATACGTCAAATACGAACAGTAATTCAGCTCTTTATTCGAGCACTGGTCTCTCTCGTTTCTCTGTTCTACTTTTTTTTCAAAATTCGTTGTAAAAAATAATGATATTGATTGGTACTTATTAAATAACTGAATATGATACAGACACTTTGAACAGAAATTAACAACTGCATAAGGTAGCGAGTAAAAATTAACGTTAGTTTATGTCACGCGTGAAAAAATATGATTATGGTAAGAAAATTGACGTACAGCCAGCCGCTACGCTCGTAAACATTACTAGAACTTAATGACTACCGGTAGCCAGCTTAGGCATGATCCACCGTTAAACAAGATGCCCAGCTATCGCTAAAAAAGCCGAACGGACCGCCTACGTCCGAAGCCCAGCACCCGAATTCCAGTCACGGAGAGAAAGCGATTTGTCAGAGGAGAGACAGTTCTATGCACGCTATGTTAACGGAACACTGTCTCGAAAGCTACACTGAACGCTAGTATAAACAGACATCGCACGTGGTCATTGCGCCAAGCGATAAATAGCTACTGTTTCATGCATGTAGTCGTCTCGCAGGGTGATGTAGCTACAGAATAAATAAACAAGGAAAATATCGGACGCAGGTTTTGCAAATATTTCTCACAATAAAAACGCCTTGCTCGGGAAGTCACGCTACAGCCTATACAGTTCCTGTTGCAGCACTGACCTTCAGGGTCATTCAAGGTCACTGATTTCCATCTAATCTGAAAAGGCGTATGCCACTTCCTATACGTGATTAATAGTAACCTAAGCCGTATCTCACCGTTTCCGAGATACGGCCATTTATAGCTTTCAACATTCCATTCAAAATTTCGACCAAACCGCTGCAAATGGACATATGGTTACTATTGACAGCCTATAGGAAGTCGCCACAGCTCTATTCCATGGTACCATCGCCGCCGACTTTCCACGACTTACCTTTCACTCACAATACCGCATAATTGGCTTTCCATAGTGCGTTATTACTATTCAAGGTCATTTAAGGTCAATGATTTATATCTCATTTGAAAGCCAGTACGCGACTTTTGAATAGTGATTAATTTAATAGCTCGATCTTTACCAAAGTACGGTCGGCTAAAAAGCAAACAAAAATCATTAATGACGAAGCGAAATACAAAGACGGATCGAAAATCTCATAAACAGTTAATGTAATCGGCGACTGAATGCTGGCAGTCGAATTTGCGGTTACCAGTTTCTTGCGGTGATCGTGATCGACGACGTCCAGCAGCGGATAAGCATCAACAACTTCCTCCAACGAGCACATGTCACGGAAACCAAGTCTGTTTGTTAACTCGGTCGAAGAAAATAACGCCGTTTTCACTTGTTGCTTGTTTTATAAAGCCCAATTCACACCCACGATGCCGATCCGAATCAACTGGTGTGTATTGGGCTCAAAATTCGTGACTTACACTCCTCAACTTGCAGCTTTCGTAAAGAAATGCACGGCGACGTTTTGCCTACAAATGCATTAAATAAATTTGAGGATGCCAATCTTAAGTCGGCATGGACGATGTGCTCTCGCTATTGTGTATAAAGTAAATCGTTTGCAGTTAATCAGTTCGTATGAAAAAAAATTAATACGCATTTCTTGACAAACACTGCACTGACTAACGGAATGTGAATATCAGAAGGACGTATTATAGCCCCTAATGGTTTTCTTTGAGTTGAACATTGACAACAAATTATTTCTTTTGCTTAAAATGAGCTAGACACTAGCGAGCGGTAACGACGCACATTATGTGTCTAAACTATAGCCACAAAGGATACTCGGACGCTATTTCGAAAATTTTGCCTTGGCCGACAACCAGACAGAACATGTTGTGAAACGACGTGAAAATCTCCAGCGGCGTCGGCGACTGAATCATCTGTTCTGGATCAACCTGCAAATCCCACAACCACGCTAAATCACTTTTTGTGACTTTGGTTCGTATCCATATAAGTAAAGTAAGTAAGTAAAAGGTGAATTTATAAAGCGCATAACGTTAAAATTAACCTCTAATGCACTAGTCATATTGATAAAAGTTGAACGAAATTGTTTAAAAAACTGTTTGAAGGAAGCTGTCAGCATCATAACGCCGGATATCCGAGTTCATCTGGCAGTGAGTTCCAAACCGTCGGACCAGCAACCGGAAAAGCCCGACGGCCATTGACGTGTTGAGTCGACAGCGAAGTACAAGAGGCCTGTGTCGGTTGGCAGAACGAGATGCGGACACTTGTAACACACGACTCGTAACACAACACTAATGCATTTCCGGATGGTTATGCTTTCAGTGTGGCAGGACCACCGAAAGCCTGGCCCCTGCCTCATAGAACTCGACAAATGCCTTATCTCGATCGGACTGCTTTTTACGCCACCTTATAAAAGCGTCTTTTAATACTTAGCATAAACGTTTGAACTTTACAGTATGTTGGGTTTTTACGCGCGAAAGCAGCTACTGCTTCAGCACGTCTTAGCCATCGCAATTCTGTCTGTCCGTCCGTCCGTCTGTCTGACGTCTGTCACACAAGTGGATCTGTCAAAAACGGTGCAATCTAGAATCATCAAATTTTCACCGTCGGCTGCCCGAAAGACTCTAGTTTCAGGAACCGTAAAACTTCTCCATAAATTGTTGGCGTTTGTGATGTGTTTTGGAGCATTCCTTTATTTTTTGGTTCTGTCAGAAATTTCCAGTTATTCCAGTTATGCATTGTATTCTATTTTCAGGCCAGTTAAGATTAAAGCTGACCTGTTGTGTTGGATGAGTAATGAGAACGTTACCTGGTGTAAATGTGTAACACAGTGCGCACTTCGGTGGTTGTGCCAAACTTAATATGTCATCATTTGTTAGTGCTGTTGAATCAAAAAAACTTTGTGCATATTGTTTCTTTCAGTGCTGCCACTGCATACTTCTTGCCAGAGGGGGGAGCGGGCAGAAGAGCAGCTGTCCCCCCTGTGTTCTTACCTCCAAGCTGCACCCAGGAAAAATTTTGATGACGATAAAGTACCCTCTGGTGACCATACACATGCCAAGGTGTGATTTACTGAACGTCATTTTTGCAAGATAACACAGATATCTGTGATTTTTTGTGTCTCCAAATATTAAAAAGCAGAGAAATTTGCTGTTTCCTGCGTTAAACGTTCAAAAACTAGAATTGTTTCATCTTCAGGGGGCTTTACCCCCTGTCCCCTTCTTTCCCTTCCCCTTCCCGACCGACTTTTTACGCGCGAAAGCAGCTACTGCTTTCAGCGCGTCTTAGCCATCGTAATTCTGTCTGTCCGTCTGTCTGTCACACGGGTGGATCACTCAAAAACAGTGCAAGCTAGGATCATCAAATCTTCACTATCTGCTGCCTGGAAGACTCTAGTTTCAGGAACCGTAAAGCACTTCCATAAATTCGAAGAGGGTCACCCCGAGCGAGGGCGCTAAATGAGAATGGGTAGAAAAAATTGCGAATTTTAGCCAATAAGTCGCTGTATCTCAATAACGGTGCAAGATAGGGCTTAGGTTACTATTAATCATTAATAGGAAGTCGTACGATTGCCACCGAATTCAATGACCTCGGATGACCTTGAACGCTAAAATAGGGGTTTTTATGGATTTTTTGCCGCTTCGGGCTGCGAGATACATTTCAAAAGCGAATTGCGCCGACACCAATTGAAATAGACATGGACAAGCTGCGTACGAAATTTTCAGCATTAAACGTTGATTCTGACGGTCCAAGTCTCGATTTTCTAGGTTCAAGGAAACCTGCGCACGAGGGCATCAAAAAGCGGTACCCCCGTATAAGTCGTTATTTTACCGTTGTTGGCCAGCCTTTCGTCAAAACGGTTGCAGATAGGCATGGGCATGCTGCCTATCACAACAAACACTAGTGATGTGCTTTTTAGTCTTATCAACATCGATGACTTTAAAAGACTCCGAACTTCCAAAAAAATGTTTTTTTTATTATTGATTTTTGCAATCTTCTGCTGCAGCGCACACTCCAAGAATGAACTGCGACGAAATGGCTGGAGATAGACTGACAGTTTTGCAAACAGGAACTGCTATAGGCTTTCGCGCGTCTCGTGAGCATTAGCTCAAATTTTTTGTAAAGTTTAGTAGCTTACGTTGTGTTCAAATCTTTTTAATTTTTTACTTCATGTTTATCATTGTGTATTTCTATAATGGACGAGGGACACAGTCGCAGTGTGATGTGATTAGCTATATAAATGCTGCTCGCTCTGGAGTGAAATACAAGAAATCTGAGCTAATGCTCACGAGACGCGCGAAAGCTTATAGCAGTTCCGGTTCAATAGTTTAGCTGAAAATTGGGGTGTTCACGCTAAGTTAATATACAAATACCAAATTCTCTATCTGAATCGCATAACGATAGTTTGAGTGGCGCCACCTTGTGAATGATATAGACTTGTGTTGCAGCCCGAAATCGCCCAAAAAATCATAAAACCCCCTATTTTGGCGTTCAAGGTTATTCAAGATTATTGAATTCGGCGCCAATCGAAAGCCAGTATACGACTTCCTATTAGTGATTAATAGTAAACTAGGCCCTATCTCGCACCGTTACTGAGATACAGCGACATATTGGCCAAAAATCGCAAATTTTGCCCACCTCCTCTCATTAAGCGCACTCGTTCGGAGTGACCCCTTTCGAATTTATGGAAAAGCTTTACGGTTCCTGAAACTAGAGTCTTCCAGGCAGCCGACGGTGAAGATTTGGTGATCCTGTCTTGCACCGTTTTTGACTGATCCACCCGTGTGACAGACGGAGAGACGGACAGAATTGCGATGACTAAGACGCACTGAAAACAGTAGCTGCTTTCGCGCGTAAAAACGTGATAGCTGCATGCGAAGGCATCGTATACATTGTATAGACCTACCTTGACTCCGAGCCAGCTTGAAAGCTGCGAGGCTTTGTCGATGTTCCTGTTCAGCGCGTTGGTGACGAACACGACGGGAACTTGGACTTGTTTGTCGCTGTTGACCAGCTTTTGGAACGCTTTGAGAGCCGCATCTAGCACTTCCGTGCCTCGCGCCAGCACGCCGTCAATGTCGAAACAGATTCCAAACTTTGGCTTCGTTCATGTGCAACAATAACGATATATTCGCAGGGCGTATTAAAGATATTGCGTACCGTACACAGATCACGATAGCGTTTCGTTCAACTGATTATTCGACATAAGGGCCCTAGTTTTACTAGTAGAATTAACAGCATATCATTTAACTAAAAAAACAAATAGGATGTTAATGCTAACGCAGGCAATTACTGTGGATTGCATTTATTACGTTAACACACCTGTGACCCTGGCGCCACGCTTAGTTAAGCTTAGTGAACAAAAATAGATTTTCAGTTCAGGTTTAGAACAAGTGTCTATATATCAAATGTGTAACACTCAACATAACAACAAGATATGGAACGTAAAAAGACACCGCATAATTAAAGAGGCATTGCCGACTGCCGAGCAGTGAAACACGTACTAAAATGTTGATGTGATTCGTTAGCGAATGCAAACTGTCATTAACACAATATCGCAAAGACTGTTTTGGTTGTTTTTTTAGCTTGTCAGTTGTCGTGCATTATGTTCAATAGCGGTGTTTCTGTTGATTACTTTAATAAAGACTATAATCGCACTAAACTGATTGACAGATCAGAAGCGCACCTGGTCGCGTCGTACGCTGCGCTGCTGATGGAGCAGTAGCTGCTGCTGCAGCTGCTGAGCTAACAGGTTGGCGCTCTGCTTGCGCACTTTGAGGTCGGCAATGTCGCCCTTGGCTATGACGACCACTGTGCTGGTTTTGCGAGCTGGAGTGCTCGACTTGCGCGCCGGAGTGCCCGGAGCCGAACCCCGCGCTGCTAATGTCGCGTTCTCCATTCTTCCTTCAACTGACGGTCTGGACTGTGCTCCACGTACGGCTCAAAAGTAAACTGCTACAACCACAGTCGCAAGTGCGCATTATTACAGCATCTACAAGAGGATTACAAATGTTGTCCGCCGTTCAAAATGGGCGTCCACTTAGCTTGACATCGTGTAGCAGATAGCCAAACACCACTGGTCGACGCCGATCCAGCAAGAGTTCGCCAACAACGAGGAATTGGTACGCACGTGTCTCAAAAAACTGTGTAGACCTGTATTGTGTATAAAACGTACTATAAATTTATTGTTGTAAATGACCAAACTACGACTTCTGCATTTTACAAGGTTATGTAGCAACAGAATACACGACGCAGCTGTTTGGTCAGCATCACAATCGTTGTTGTCGTCGTCGTCATAGTCGCTCATCAATCATCATCATCACAAATGGATTTGAACTTTAAAGAGGCGTCAATATTAAAACTACGTACTTTCACGACCACATCATTGTCGCTTTCACTCAGAATCACTGGCGTCAAACTAAGCTTCTTTTTGTCACAAAATGGCATAGAGTATACAATGTCATGTTGGCGACACTTTTCGTATGTAGGCTATAGTAAAGATAAGGGCGCGATCAAGAACATTTATTAACAAAATACAACAAACAAAAAGAAAAGCAAAGTAATTAAAGCGCGTTGTGCGACGTCACGAAGACTCCGGACCTTCTTATATCTGCTAATTACCACTAAAGATACAACTGAATAGCACCTTAAATTAGCAATTAAGAAAGTGACTTAGCGAACACGAACAAATCATGGAATGACCCACAGACCTGTTCACGAAACTAAAGCTACAGACAGAATCAGACATGCGTAACCAAGCGCATGTAGTAAACGCATGCGTATCGACTTGTTTACTGACCTTGACGATGTCAAGTTATTCTGCCAATAGGCATATGCGACAAATAATTTACGATCCAGCTCTGGCCATTTATTGTTGCTTTTTTCTATCTGACCGTTTTATATGCTCCTTTTTCTTTGACCATGTTGCCTGAATTAAACGAATTGATTGACCTTTGACCAAGGGTTTCAGTGCTTATAAAGTTTGTGGGGAGGGAGATGTCACATCTCGGTTCGTGAAAAGCTCGTGAAGAACACGTGAAGATTGCTATCGTAAAGTTTGCACTCCTGCAAGTATGAGTTCTGAGCTAAAACCACAGATATATTCAGATAGTTAGTAAATTAATACAGTTGGCACAGCTAAATTGATACAGTTGCCAGAACAAGTGGTGCAATTATATATACACAAAGCCGCAAAAGCGACCACAGAAGGTGCAAAAATTATAATCAAGAAGCGCAGTATCGTCCGATATAACAGGCGAGCATTTTGATAATTATTTAAAGCTTAAAATCTATTAGGCCCTAGTCATATTAATTAGAAATTACAATATAGTGTTAGCAGTGGTATATAGGCCTAGGCATATAGCCCAAATAATGAAAATGTCCATTTGCAGTCTCGTATAAGTCGAGTTGCTAGACACGTGAGCGCACTGTTACGTACTAGGCCTATAGGCCTACATAAAACACTGAAACCCTGGCAGTAGTCTCTCAGATGCAGTCACTAAACAACTTGGCAAACCATTAATGCCCCAGGCTACCTTACGAAAAGGTAGTTTAACGAGGCATGTATATGTTCGAATAAGATTTACAGCCTTGTTAATTTTATCCGTGATCGTCCTGTACTTATAAAAGTCTATACCTACAAAAATAACGTAAACCGCCATCTGCAGAATCGCGTTGTGGGAGCAATGTTGTATTATATGATATGGGCATTATATGATCGTGCAAGACTATTGTATTATTCTAAAACAGTTAACCAAACCACACTCAATAATAGTCTTTTTAGCTGTTAAAACACTAAATACAACACTTGACTGAATACAAATTAGGCTTATTGTTCTATTGTTCAATGTTGGTCCAAATATCTTGAAAGATATATTTATTCGTCACGGTAGCCTACCCCCACAGCGGCGGACTTCTTACTGTACATAGTAATTTCATTTCTAAACTGATTACATAATTTAGGCATGCTTTATGGCATCGAAGCCCATTAACTACATGTTTATTCGACTGCCATTTTGCACGACAGTCCTGCAAATAACCATTCCTCTGGATCGTGCAAGACTGCCCAGCCTGAGTCTACATCGACCGAAAGTTTAAAGCGTGCTGTTGAACTTACGCAGCTGATGATGAGCGGCAGGTTGACCTGATGAAGCCAGAGAGAGGCACACGCGACGCTGTCCAGCAATCTATTGACAACGGCGGTCTGCGTGCTAAGCAGTAGCTACTGTTGCGATTGCTGTTTATTCTGAACGTAGGCCTGTGCAGGGCCCGCGGCGTTGTTTATGACCAAAGTCCGCTATGCGACTGTCACTCATCGCGTGTCCTTTTGCTATAAGCTTATGCTGTCACTCGTCACATCACTAGGCCTATAGTCACTGACTGCCTGCGCTCTCTGCATCATTTATCAAACAACTTATAGCCACGGCTGTCAGAGTCACAAGTAGGCCCGTGACATGAACCACATACCGCGTGTTGCTAATCTACTGTGTGCTGAAGTTATCTCAGCCTCCTATCCTCACCGGGACGGACTGGAGGCCTGGCTGACTGGGTTAGTGGTGTCTGCTAGCTGCACCCAGGGTACATGCAACTGCCTGTCACGGCGGGCAATTGCACAATGCAATGCGGTACGTTACATCGACCCCCAAGACCATGTCATCAGTCGCCACTTCTAAGACTGCAAAGCACTGTATAATCCACACTTGGTATATACGTGCAGGCTAAACAATTATTATTGCAATCCGAATCTGAATGTCCTTCAATTAAATCGACAGACAGTTAACGAGGACCGTCTGTTGCTGTTTACACCATGATGATAGCATAGACCGCAGTCACAAGGTCGAGTAGTGCAGAGCTTGTCTGTAGGCCTAAGCAGCAGAATGACCAAGCTTGTTTATCCCTGAACTTTTTGTTGCCTGTCTCCTGCGGCCCGGACATGCGACACTAAAACGCTGCTACTGTGCTTATTGCTAATCGAGCAGAGGCGGTCGACCGAAGGCCATCAGAGAAGCACGTGTTCGCAGCATGCTTGACACCTCATCTGTACAGTAGCCTGCAGCTTAATGGCTATCAACACGGCGACCACTGCTGCATATCAATCATATTGTCTGCAGATCCAAGCACAAAGAATGACAGGCCTACTCCAGTATGTGACACTACCTTACGTCATTCTATCATCAGCAGGCTTTGCAACAGTCTAATTTATTCCTGGTGTTTGCTAAATCCTCAAAGTGCAAAAAGAAAGCACAGAATTACGTTACAAAATTAGTATTCAAATTTATGTTTCAACAACTGCTGTTTCACAATATTATTATTAATATCAATATCAGTCACCTCAAACAGAATGCACGACCGAATTTAGAGTGCTTTATCGAAAATGGACTAAATAACCATTAACGACTGGATGCAAAGTGTACAGTGTTCAGAAGTTCATTATTTGACTAAAAACCTTAAAGCAATTAAAAAATTTGATTAATTTTTGTAACGAATCATCGGCTAATTCCAAAAGTCAGACAAGTTTTGTGTTTACACGTATATACAGCATACATTGAACAGTTACTGATTCTTGTATTGACTTGACTGAACCAATTTAAACCCAAATTAAAACAGGCATAAATATCTTGTCATACTCTACCTACATGAAAAGCTTTAATTTCTGATCTGTTGTACATCATGAGATAATGTCTGATGAAAAAAGCATGACGTATAATCATCAGGCAGGCATTATCAAGTTTGACGGTGAACAATAACAGTTTATTCACACGTAGTCCAAATGTAAATATGATGAATACTATGTATAACACACTAAACAGCTTGCACATGAGTTTCCTAAATTTAATTCCTCACAAAAGAATACAGCTCTTGTGAACACCTCCAGCCATTCTACACACTTAAATACACAACAATAAGACGAAAAAAAGCAGAAATTTTTTTTGCCAAAACTCCAGGAATGCCATCTGTGTCACAGGAACACTGTGCTCACACAACTGGCCAAATGCAGCAGAATATTTCTCATCAGACGTGTTGTAAATGCAGTTATAGCTGTACAGAGCTGACTTAAACGGTATAATGCAGCCTAAACACTGCCTCAATACTGTGAAAAAAGAACAAAAACATACAACGATTGCTTAAAATAAAAAAATTAGACTCACACGTTATGATAATTAGCAAAGTAAGTAACATTCTTTCAACAGTAACATGCATGCAACACCAAAGTATTCCAACCATTCATACTCCATTATTTCAACAGCAAACTCCTAAAAATAAAATGTTTCACATGCAAACTTTGATTGTGCAACAGCGTAATGGCAGAAACAGAAGAGTTTAAACACATAAACCCTGCAAAAATCTATTTGGCAAGTCACAGAAAGTAAAGAAATAAACAAACAGTATTAACATTGAATAGAAATTTGAAAATGAGATATCCAATCAATGTAAACATCTTACCCTATGATTTTTATTGATCTTCTGAACATGGCAATGGACTCGTGTTAGCAGCAGCATCGTGAGTTAGAAGTCAGGAGGGGGGGAGAGAAAGTTGCAATTTTTCGATGGACAGCTGTAAATTCATGACAGCGTAATAGCACTGGAAGATAGAAGACTTTCACTTTGAATGATTCTCAAACTGCATGTGCTCTGAGCTATCAGCTATCGATATGCTGCAGCCAGTAAAAGGTGCATGATAAATTTATGCACGTGCACAGTCAGGTTTGAATTCCAAACACAATAGTGTTGTACAATTTGATGGCAAATTTTATGACAGGCTCAGATTCAGGGGTGGGGAGCAGTTGCCGCTTGCCACGACACTACTGCTTGCTGTTGCCTACTTTCTATACAGCTTCTCATAGTGGCTACTGCCACACACTGAACTGCTGAACTCAGGGGCGTCATTTAGGTGGGAGGGGAG